>Ga0307507_10000400_pt1 | contig 90263 bp, 17 predicted proteins | sample 7_EM_MG_FD_207223 | JGI IMG/M metagenome (GOLD analysis project Ga0307507, IMG submission 207223) | Populus trichocarpa ectomycorrhiza microbial communities from riparian zone in the Pacific Northwest, United States - 7_EM | ecosystem: Host-associated > Plants > Roots > Unclassified | place...
TTATAGGAGTTTATAGGAGTTTATAGGAGTTTATAGGAGTTTATAGGAGTTTATAGGAGTTTATAGGAGTTTATAGGAGTTTATAGGAGTTTATAGGAGTTTATAGGAGTTTATAGGAGTTTATAGGAGTTTATAGGGATCCTATAGTAATTTAGAGAATTATTCTTATTAGTAAAGAAGACTAAAATAAAGGTAAATAATATTAAATCTTGCCTAGTAACGATAACTTAAAACCTTATCTTTAAACTTATATCTATTAACCACCTCTTTAATTAAAGCTTTTTTTTTTTTAAAAAAGCTTTTTAAATAACTCCTTCTACTATTTAGGTGCTTGCGTACCTATCTAATATCCTTTTTAATAAGGAGAGAATACTTATAGCTATAGGCCTGCTTTCTTGTTACTAGCTTTATTCCAGTAGGTTTCGTTTAGAGACGCTATAAGTATTAGTAATAATAACTATTAACTATAAAATATAACTAACTAATTTAAATAGCCCTTCCCCCTATTACTGCTGTCCTCGCCCTCCCCTTCTAGCAGTAGTAGTAGTAATAGTAGTAGCAGCAATAGTAATAGTAATAGCAGTAGCAGTAATAGCACTACTACCGCTATTAGCGCTGCCGCTATTGCCTACTGCTAATAATAATGACAACAATAACAAATAGTTTAGCGGTAGGGAGTTAAAACAGGAGCCGTAAGTATTAATAACTATATAGTATATACTTAGCTTATATATATTTAGACCACTACTCTACTATTACTATTACTAGCCCTAGCCCTAGCCCTAGCTCTAGCTCCTACCCCCGCTCCCGCTCCTATTCTAGCGCCTATACTTGCTACCGCGCTTGCTACTACCCTGCCTGCCCTTACCTAGGCGTAGTAGGCTGCCTTATAGCATGCCAACCCCGTCCACCTGCCGTGGGCTTAGGGCCCCCGCGGTAAGACAGCTGCTATATATGCCCCTACCACCTAAGGCAAATAGTAGTTGCAGTTAGTGGTGGGGTTGGCGGCTATAAGGCTAAATAAGTAAAGAGACTAGGGCTATATTAGCTAGATAATAGAGACAGAGTTAAGGGTAAAGTTAGTAGGTAGTAAGCAATATACTACCTACCAAGCCTTAGGTAAGGAGTGTTAGGTATACTCTAAAAAGGGTATATAGTAGGTAAGCAGGCCTAGGGACACCTACGCTTACTACTAAGTAGCGGCCTACTCTAGTGGGTGTAGCCTCTTAAGGCATAAGCGTAAGGACCCTAAATATCCCTTATCCCCACCTCCTAAGCTAAGGTCTTTAGCGGTATACAAGCCGTCTAGTAGTCCACCACTAGGTCTTAGCGGCAGTGGCATTATAGCATAAGAAGAAGGGGGGGGTTAGTATTACTTTCTAGCACTCTAGTACGCTAAAGTGGTAGCTTTTATAGTATATTCTTTATAGGTAAGCTTTAATCCGGCTATATTAATCTAAGGGTAAAACCTAAATAATAATACTATCCGGTACGGGCCTAACTATAAGGTATTCTTTATAGGCAAGCTTTAATCCAGCTATATTAATCTAAGGGGTAACCCTAAATAATGGTACTGTTTAGTGCGGGCCTAACTATAAGGCGCTATAGAAGCTCCAGAGTTGCCTAGTAGGTAGTATAGGTAGATAGTAGTTAAATATAGTTACTAGGTTCTGTCGTTATCTTATATAAAAGTTTATATAAAAGTTTATATATAAGTTTATATAGATTAGTTAGCCTAGTTAAGAAGAAACGCGGGTATTTAATTAGCCTAGGAGTTTATAGAAGTTTATAAGAGTTTATAGGAGTTTAAGGAGTTTAATAATTAAGTAAATTTAACCTAAGGGAGTTACTGCTAGTATACTAGTTTAGAGCATTAATAAATATAGGCATTTAACCAGTCTAGGGGTTTATAGAAGTTTATAAAAGTTTATAGAAATCTAAAGATTAGTTAGCTACTATAATTCCTATAAGGTTAATTACATTAATTATTATAAGGTTAATTATTAGATTAATAACTTTATCTAACCTCTCCCTAACCTGGTTAGTATAGTCTTCTATATTAGCAAATCTATTAAGATTATTTAGGGTATTAAAAGGGTATAACCCCCTAAGTATATTTAATTATTAAATATGCTACTAGTTAAACTAATTAACCTTATCCACTAGCACCTTAATACCTTCTTATAAGATATTATAAGAATTAAAAAACTTCCTACTAGCTAATTACTTAGTACTCTACGGTTTAGCTAGATCTAAAGTAAAGAGAGTATAAGCAAGTAAAAACATATCTAGTAGTATAGCGGTAGTAGTATAAGTCCTAGGCATATACTTACTAAATATAGCCTCTACTTTTTTATACAACGCCCTAACTTAAGTATTAGATAGACATACCCGGTTAAATATAATATCTATATTATAGGTTAAGTTCTTATAATACTTTATCTTAATCTTATAGCTACTGTTAAGATGCTTAAGCCTAAGGTTAATTACTTTATATATAATAGCCCTACTAAGCTAGTTAATAAGCCTAGAGGATAGTATTGCATACTATAATTTAGGAGTGTTTACTAAGGAGAGATTCTATTAATAGAATAACATCTTGTAGCTATAATTAAGCTAAAACATACTAAAAAAGTAGATAATAAGAAGGTTAATAAAGTGCCTTAATATGCTTATATTAGTATATTTAACAGTATGCCAAATAGTTAGAAATAGCTTAACCTCCTAAAGCATATAATATATTATTTGGAATTTAATATCGTTATATAGTTGCTTATTAGAGCTATTACTATTCTATATATCTAATATAAAGGTAGCTAAATAGACGTCTTCAATAAGTTTTAAAAATTAATCTAGTATAAGAGAACTAATAGTATTAGTAATATGGTCCATTTACTTAAAGAAGTCTCTGCTAGAGGTAATAAGATAGCCCTTACGTTGTATTACTATATAGAATAATGCAACTACGCGCGCTATAAAGCCCTATATAATAATTAATTCTATTAAGTAATATTTAGTGTTCTCCTAACTATACTAACTACAACTCTATATAGTAGTATCAGCTTATAAGCAATAATAAGCCTCCTTTTTAGAAATAATAGATGCCTAATATATACGGATAATAGTATTTAGTAGATTTATCTATATATAGAACTATATAGGTACGCTAAGAAGCCAATCCCGTTTGTTATATAGTTAGTATACCTAGGTTTACTTATTTTTAACAGCCCTAATATAGTATATAGTAAGTTAGTCTTTATAAATAAGCTAGAGTTAATTATAGAAGTTATTATAGATAGCTCTAGCTTTAGTAAAGTCCTCTAGTGTATATAGACTAAGCTAGTCTAGAAATATACTTTTATAAACGCTATATATACCTTTAATAGTACCCTTATCCTTAAATATAGCGCCAAATTACTAAAATATAGTCTTATTTATAGAAAGACAATATATATATAGTATTTTAGGATAGTAATTATTATTATTCATTGCTTAACGTCTGATTCGGATCCCTATTAGGCCCATGCGGACTACTCCTTATATACATATGGGGAGAAAACTCTTTTAAGAAAACCCTGTAATCCGTCTCCCCGCCTTTTAGGACTTGCCTACAAGGCGCCTATAAGTCACCTATAGTGCTCTACTACCTTACTTTTTGACCTCCTTGGGAACCATTGCTGCCATAACAAGCCTACGGACGCGCTAGTATTGCAAACTTTGCTCTACTACTGTAAAGTCATTAGGGGGTGCCTATTACTCGCCCCTTTGCCTTCTATTACCATTTCCTTTATAACCTAAAACTAGTCTAGTATATTTTAGCTAATAAGCCACTGGGTAACCGCCTTAAGACCTTTTTATATTAAGAGAAGTATATTATAGTTCTCTGTGCTAGCTACTAAGAGCATAGCTTCTTAGTTAGTGCGTAGGGAGTATAACAGTATTATATATTTTAGTGTCTGTTTTAGCTAGCTATATTTATATCTTAGGCTGCCTACTGGGACACCTACCTAGTAGAGCCAATCTTTTAGTCCTATTATCCCTGTTCTTAAAAATGTTACTATTATATTTTCTACCTTTGTTAGGCCTTCTTAGAGCTCTTAAGTATTTACCCCCTATAGCATTAACTATGCTATAGCTTAGGTTTCTTTTGCCTAAGTTAGCCTCTATACCTTTAACTCTTATGCACCTCTCTAGTGTTAGTCTAACCAGTATTATATTACGGAAAATGGTTTCCTAGCATTCTTTTATGCTCTACTTTAGCTCCTTTCTCTTTCTTACTATTATCTTTGCTGGCCTCTTATGCGCCTCCCTTCCTCCTCTATATAGGCCTAGGCCTTAACGCAGCACCATTCTTCTTCTGCTTTCTTTACTTGTTTCTCCAATATCTCTTCCCTACTTTGGGGTTATTGGTTTGTTCTCCTATAAGGCGCCCTAGGGTCCCTCTATAGTTTATTTAGGCATGTCTTAATATACTTTATAACATTAGAGTTGTGTTTACTTTACGCCCTTTACATTGCAGCGGCTTTAATATATAGTTATAGGGGGGAATATTAGCTTCCTTCTTAAGTAGTACTATGGCTATTTGCTTATACCTACCTATTATACTTTAGAGGCAGGCTGTTTGGACCCTTTAGAGTGGTTTAAGGAGTAATTTAGGGGGGCCCTTCTTAGTTTCTCCAATGGCCCAAACACTGGATCTATATATTATAGTTGGCCGGACAACTGCTGTGTATAGTAGGCGTGACCTCTAGAAGCATGGACCCCATATAGAATTGACGATCCTAGATAATGCAATATACTATACTTAGCCCTTATAGGCCGCTTACACTATATGTGCGCTCTACTAGAGCTTGCTGTCTACCTATACTTCTAATACCCTTAGGCCCTAAACTGGTTAACCCCTAAAGCCTTGGATATAAATTATATGCTAGAGATCTGTAGATTGGTTACGTTTTCTTATAAAATAGATTAGCTGGTATTTCTCTGGTGAGAATTAGACTCTATGTTGTCTTGCCTATTCTATATAGGTATTATAGGCTTTCTTTAGTGTTCTGCAGTTCTCTGCGGCTATTAGCCTATATATAATTAGGTTTGTGTCGTTAACAAAGCCTATCCCCTAGGTCGCCCCTTCCTTAAAGGTATTAAGTAAGTTGCTTATAAAGAAAAGGAAGAGGTAATCCTTATAGTATACCTATTGCAACTGCGATAAGGGGGCTCTAGTATCTGCTAAAGACTAGTAATGTTTCTTTCTGGCCTGTAAACCCTTAAATAAATTATATAATCTATTCTGGGAAGCCCTTTGCCCTAAGGATATATAGGAGGCGCTTATAGGGTACATTATTATAGGCGCCACTAATGTCTAGGCTAAGCATTGATACTATAAAGTCCTTATATATAGCCCATGCAGTTTTAATGGTAGCAGCAAGTAGTGTAAGTATTAATAGTATTAAGCGATTCTTTCTTGCCCCTATTTGGCTTTGTGGTAGTAGGGCGTATTCCTCTACCGTGTCTACTATATAGTCCGCTATAACCTTTTCTAAGATCTTACTTAAGGTATTTTCTAAGGCAATAGGGCGGTAGCTTCCTGGGATTAAGTAGTCTACTTTGCCTTCTTTTTATAAGATAACCGTCGTTATAGATCTTCTAAGTCGTGGGTAGTAGCCTATTGCAAAGCATACTCTGGCTACATCTGCAAGCCAAGGTGCTATAAGTGGCAGGTAGTTATATAGTAGAGTTTGACATACCTGCTTATCTAGGCCTCTACCCCAGTTTTCTAGTATTTAGTCTTAGTTACCTAGGCCTAAAGGCCTAGGGGGCTTTCTATAAGCAGTTGGCTGCCACTACTAATTAATAGGGGGTTTTACTATTCTTTTAGATATCTTATAATGGGGTTAACCTAAGTACTAGACCGCCCCCTAGCGGTCTATATAAGAATCTCCTCCTAGAGTTAGTATGCTTTTACACAGCTTAGGAGCCTTCTATAGCCTCTAGTTTTATACCTTTCTTTATTGTTTCTGCTGGTATGGGCATAAGCTGCCGCTTTAGGGGTTGTAACTCCCTTCTTATATGCCTATCGGTGTAATCCTATAAGGGTGTTGTAGCTACATCCTGCAATATAGAAGCCTTAGGTACCTTCTATAGTTAAGGCCTAGACTAAAAGCCTCCCCTACCTAAGTAACTCCTATTTGCTTTTTAAGTATACCTTACTGGTATACCGCCCTAGAGGCGAACGGTTCCGTCTATTAGTATACTAATACGCGTATCTATTCTCTTAAGCTATATAATAGCCTCTCTGGCTAGAATGTGATCCTGCCTGCCTACTAGGTGCACTAAGGATTAGGGCCTAGCTAAGGGGTAAGGTCCTTAGAGCCAGCAGTGGCTACTACGCACTACACCCTATGGGAGGCTAGTAGTAATATAGGGGCGCAACACCCTATACTGCTACCAGTTCCTATTTCGCGTTGCCTATAAGAGTCTCCTTATAATAGGCCAACTGTGTCTTGTAGGAGAGGGGCTATAGAGATGCTAGGTCCCATACTAGACAACCTGCTCTCCCCTCTCCTACTAACTAAGCTTATGTCCCCCCCTTTTATAAGCTGGCCTATATCTCTAACTATTAAATCCTTATCTAACTAGCCTGTGTTTCCCCTATAGCCTCCCCTATATATATACATTAGGTTATAAGCACTACGCCTATTAAGACCCTCCTATAAGTTGCCTTATATATATGCGCATTAGGTTATATATACCACGCCTATTAAGACCCTCCTGTAAGTCGCCTATAAGTTGACTATAGGTTAACTGTAAGTTAACTGTAAGTTAAACGCTATAGGGCTGTTAAAGCTGGCCTGTGTTTCCACTGCCTAGAGCTTTACCTATATTTCCACCTTGTTAAGCCGTCTGGTCGCCGTCACGTTGCCGTTGCGTTACTGTCGCTGTACCAGGTCGCGCGCACTATGCCTATTAAGACCCTCTTCTAAGTTACCTGAGTGTACTGGATACCAGATAGGCCCTTATAGAGGGGCCTTAATAAGTTCTTTGCGGTGGCCTTGGGGCCTTAATAAGTTTTATATAAAGTATCTGCGACGCGTTAACCTTAACAAGTTCTTATAAAAGGAGGATCCCTACACCCTTATTATACACACTTCGCGATCTTAGAGCTAGTGCAAGCCTAAAGGTGTCCTATTATACGCCTAGGACGTATCTATATTGACTGGCTGAATAAGGCCAGTTTTAGGCCTGGCTGTGAGCTAGGTAGTTATATATTAGGCGGTTTTCATATCCTAGTTTCCCTTGCTATGCCTCCCTAGATGGTAGAACAAGAGCTCTAAGCGGAGGCAGTGAGGCTCCTGGTGTTATTAAGGGCGATGCTTTATACGCGTCGCGGGCCCATTACTATAGAGTTAAACGACAGCGCTGCACGCGCTGCGACGGCTCTCTACCATCGCTGTTACGGACGCTTTAAGTACGATGTTATGACTACTTGGAGAAGAGTCGGAGGAAGCTAGTTGGTTAATATAGGCACGGTCCAGGATGGAACCGGTGGAACTATGTGACGAGGAATAGTAACTAAGGTCACGTGGCGTTAAACGTATTAACTGTGTTAAACGGAAGGGACGTTATGTTTAATATAGACAACACACACCTTACGTATAAGAGAGGATTTCTTAGGAGTACAGTTGTGTATTTAAAGGACCTTAGTCCCTACTATAGATAGTTCTCTCCTTGTAGTAAATCTTAGAATATAATTGGAGTTAATCTATTAGGCAACCACTCTACTAGTTATTATTATGTTGTTAATTTGTTCTTACCTATATACCTAGCCTAATAATAGGACCTACTATAGTTTCTGCTACAAGGTTCCGTTATACATTCACTACTAAGGTTATAGTATTAAATAAGATTAAACAACATGCCACCCAAAGTACTAGTTATAACAACGTTGACGGCAGCCACGACCTTAGGGTTAGGAGACACTAGTATAGCAGATATAGATTCTTAAGTGGTTACATAAGGTCAGTTATAGGAAATAGTTAATTACTTATAAGATAATAATAGGATACTTAAAGAACGCATTAATAGAATTAGAGTAGTAAAGATTAAGTTACCTTTAATTAAATAGTTCTTAGGAGAAAAGTTAAAGCTTAAGGGATTTCTTATATAAATGCACTTTAAGGTTATATAGGAAGGAGCGAAGTTAGCAATATTATTAGATTAAGTAGCCTATGCAGGATTGTTCCTAATAGGGAGAGCACTTAAGTAGTTTAAACTATATCTTATGGAGATATAGGCTAATGGCATAATAACTACTAACTAGAATATATGGTATATATTTACTAGTTAGAACGGGTTTATAGAATAACTAATATAGATATTTAAAGACCTAGAGGCCACAACTATAGTAGAACAAAAGCTTCAGAACTTAGTACAACATACTTTAGTAATTAAGTATATAACGCAGTTTTAAATACTAGCCATGTAGGTTAAGTGGAACAATAGGGCGTTTATAGTATAGTATAAATAGGGACTTAAGGCTAAAGTCTAGGACGCAATTATTCTAATAGAAGATGCGGATACTCTAAGGGAGTTAATAGACTAGTTAATAAAGATTAATAATAGGATCTATTAAAGGGAACAAGCTAAGAAAGGGTAAGATAGAATTTTATAGTTATATAAGGCGTAGAGTATATAATAACAGACATAGAGTTAAAAACTATGGAATGGCGCAGAGCTAATAGACTTAAGTGGTACTAAAAAAACCTAAAGATAGGAAAAGAAACTATAAAAACCTAGAGGTTGAGGATCTAGTAATTAAAGGACTAAGGAGTAGAGGCTAAACTAGGGATCTTAGTAGCAGAAGATGTTTAGGCGGACTCTATAGTAAAATTAGTAGTTTAAAGATGGAGCTTGCATAAATTATAGAAAATAAGGTTATTTCGCTAGAGATTATAGAGGTGGTTAGAGTAACTATATAGTAAAGGGAACTAGACTAGTAGCGGACATATACGTATAAAGGGACAATGGTGCACTATAAGGAATAAAAGAATGTTTAATTAATAGTTTTGTGTTTTGTTATAATAATGCATGCCGAATTTATAAGGACGCTAAGTATAGTATAAGCTATTGGCCGCAAGAGCTAAAGTTAAGAGGACTTAAAGGAACTAGAGAGTTAGACAAAAAATAAAATTAACTCTACAAGCTAGATTAAGATGTTACAGTAATATGCGGACAAAGATTAGTAATAATAATAATAGAGTTAGAGTACTTATTGATTATTAGCAATAAGGACGAAAAGGAGGCTAACTGGGAGCACTTAAACCTTAATAACGTAATAGAAGCAGAGACTAAGACCATTACCAAATAAGGTTTAGTAACGGATATTATAACACCATTGGATACAATTTCCATTGCTTTATAAGACAATAGGAGTAATATTTAAAAGAAACTAAGCAAGCAGATAACTGCTAGTGCTAGCTTATTACTTAATAAAGGCAAAAGGCCACAGGCTTAAGATTCTTAAAAAGAGATATAAAATGCTTAAGATTTTTAAGATAAGATAAGACACACCTAAGGACCCACAACGGACGAAAACTGATAGGAAAGGGTAATAACTTAGTTTAGTAACAAATAAATAAGTATAGGACGCAAGTTTAAGAACTATAAGTTTGGGGAATAAATAAGAATGTTAGTAATCCCAGGTAAACACAATATTTAGCCTAAAGATTAAAAAGTTAATACTAGGATTAAAAAGCAAGACAACTATAAGGATCTAGCTATAAGACGTAGAAAATAAGAAACTATAGATAAGTTTAGGATAAGAATTATCGCATAGCAAGAGCAAAAGCTAGATAAGAGATTAGCTATACTAGGTTATATAAAGGATAGAGCACCTGTATAAAGAGTTACTAATAGGCCAAGTATAGGGACACCTAGGGCAAGATAGTTAGAAGAACTAGAATAAGAAGAAAATCTAGATATCCTAACTAGGTTTAAAGAAAGACATACCAAAGGATATTATAATATAGCGATAACAAGGTACTTTCTAATAGACAAACTATACACACTAAACCAGTTATATAGAAAGTGGTATAGGCAATGACACAGTAATAAATAGGGAGACTTTTATATATAGCTAGATAAAAAAGTTATCCAAGACCAACCCATTATAGAAAAACACATAAGTTATATTAAAGGAGCATTAATTATAATATTAAGGAACCTAAAAGAAGGATCCAGGGACTAGAGAAGTAAATAATAAATCTTAATACCCACAGCAGAGATACCAGTAGTTAGGTTAACTAGGTATAGGTTTAAACTTAAAGACAAAGACGAACTAAGAGTTAATCCAAAATATATAGCGCATTATATACTATCGTAGATAGCTTATATAGATGATATATGTAACATATATAGAGCACTAAAAGATAGGAACTGGAAGTACCTAGTAAGAATATATTAGGCACCAAAAGAAAAGCGATTTAGGGATGCTAAGTATATATATAGATGGCACCCAGTAGAAGTATAAGGTTAAGGGGACTTAATACTTTAACCAGGAAGATTCCTTACGGAAGAATACCTAGACGGATAATAGTAGTGGAAGTGTTTAGAGAACACTTATCTATAGTATATAGAGGAAAAGAAACAAACTAAGTATTGGCCTAAGTTGGACTAAGTATAGATAGGATCTAGCAGCCAATAGTTAGGAAAAGGGGAGGCGTATAGGACTAGAGGGAACCAGTATTAGAGCCTTAGACCCTTAAGGGAATTTAAGAATAACACCTAAATTTACAAGTTAAATGGCAAGATTAACAGTTTAAGGTATTAGTAGATAGTGGAGCAATGAGAAACCACATATCACTAAAGGCAGTAGAAAGAATAGGGTTACTATATAAATAAAAGAAACACCTATATCTACTTATAACAATTTTAGGAGATTAGATAGCCTATAGAGGAGGTATTATTAATCTTAAAATAGGACCTATTTAGTTAACTATTAAAGGGAGACCAGTTAAAATGTCTTTTAATATCCTACTATTAGGACAGGACAAGGCAATACTAGGAATGCCTTAGTTACAGGAGTATAATCCAAAGATTGATTAGGTTACAGGTCAGGTCAATATTAGAAATACTTAATAACGTAAAGCGCAACAGTAAACCAAGTTGGTATAGTACTAAGTCGGAGCGATATATAAAAAGACTGAGCAAGGCTTAAGTTATATACTAAAGAGATACCACAAGTATGGTAAAAAGTTATGGTCACTAAAAAGTAAAAAGCTGTTAGAATATACAGCATAGGACTATAAGATAGAATTAGAAGAGGGAATAAGTCCAAAGTTCTTTCTAATTTATAAGCTTACTAAAACAGAGTTAGTAGCGCTTAAGGAGTTTATCCAGGAGAACTTATAAAAGGGATACATTAGACCATTATAGTTATTAGCAGGATATCCAGTACTATTCATCCTAAAGAAAAACGGAAAACTTAGGATATATATAGACTACAGACAGCTAAACAGCATCACTAGGAAGGATAGGTATCCTTTACCCTTAATTAGCAAAATCTAAGACAGGATAGGCAATGTAAAGATCTTTATAAAGATAGATCTAAGATAGGCGTACTATTAAATTAGAATTAAGGAAGGTAATAAGTAGAAGGCAGCTTTTAGGTCAAAGGAAGGACTATATAAACTATTAGTTATACAATTTGGACTTATAAACGCATTAGTAATATTCTAGAAGCGAATTAATAGTGTATTAGGAGAACACCTAGATGAATTTATTATAGTATATCTTAACAACATTATTATCTACTTAGTAAGTAAGGAAGAATATAGAGAACACATTAAATGGGTCTTAAAGAGACTATAAGAAGAACAGATACTAGTAGCAATTAAGAAATGCAAGTTCTTCATAAGGAAAACCAATTTTGTAGGATTTATTATTAAATTAGAAAAGATTAGCATGGACCTAAAGAAAGTTAAAGCTATAGTAAGTTAGCAAGAACTAGAAAACGTTACGCAGTTAAAATTATTTCTAGGGTTTTGTAACTACTATAGGAGGTTTATAGCACAGTGGTTAAAAAACATTAAGCTATTTACTAGGCTAACGAAGAAGGAGGAACCATAGGTTTAGGGAAGTAAGTAGAAAAAGCTGTTCTAAGAACTTAAAGAGTTGTTTACCTAGGAACCAATCCTTAAGATCTATTAACCAAAGTTAGAAATGGTTATTAAGACAGATGCATTAGACTTCGCACTAGAAGCATGTTTGCTATAGAAGTACTAGGACGCATAGTATCCAGTAGCATATTATAGTCGAAAAATGACACTACTAGAGTTAAATTATAATATCTACAATAATAGTATAACTGCGGCAATACGAACCACCGTTTAGCAAGGCCCCTACTAGACAGTCTAGACCCAGAGAAACACCATATTCTTGCCATATAAGAGCCGTATTACAATACCTATATATAATTGACATACTGCCCCCAAGGATTCCAGCTCCTGTATGAACTAAAAGCAGCCACACGCGTATGCTTTATGATCAGCAAAAATATCAGCCTTGCCTTATAGTCATGGCAGGCAGTTAACCCAGATATTGCAGTTATAACTATCTAGATATATAGGGGACTAGTACAAATTATTAATGTCTATAACCCTAGGGTCGAAGGGGTAGTATAGACAGAGAACATTATATCTATAATAAGCTTGCTAGAAACTGAACACGTGGAGTCCATTCTACTAGGAGACATGAACCTCCACCACCTACAGTGGGGGGGCATCCATGTTGCTGCTGATTAACAGATAGAGTGCCTACTAAGAGCTATAGATAACGGGGGCCTTAAGCTAGCTACCCCCCCAGGTGCAATTATATGGCAATGGGGCACTACTAAAAGTATAATTGACCTTATAATTATGGACGAAAACCTATACCAGAGACTCAAAAGGTGCTCCCCTAAAGAAGAATGGGCACTTACCTTAGACTATATCCCTATCCAGATACAACTAGATCTGGACATTAAGGCGCAACTAAATGGCAAAAGATACGCAATAAGGAAGCTTAATATAGATAGCTTTTTTAATATAATTAAATAATAACTCCAAGACCTAGAAGAAATCCACCCAATACCAAATAAGCGAGGCTTATTGGCTACCCCCAAGGAAATTAATTAAAGACTAGAAAGGATCTAGGCAGTAATTAAAAGTGGGCTGAAAGAGCACTGCCCGGTTTTAAAACCGGGCCCCTACGCGCGATACGCATGGTCCGCATAGTGCGCGGCCCTTGTAGCCGGCCAACGACGAGTAAGGAGGAAATATATAAGTAGCCACGATTCTAAGGACGAGAGACGATATAAAGACACAAGAAACCAGCTAAAGAATACCCTAAGAAAAGAAGCAAGGAATAACTAGAGACGGTTTATAAACAAATATACTACTAACCTAAGTCTCCCCTATAACAAGGGCCTTTGGACCATAGCAAAATAGGCAAAGAAAAAGGCGGGACGCCTAGTAAAAGATCTACACCTACCACCCCTATAAAGAGTAGGCGAACTACAGGCCACAAGCAATAATAATGAGAAGGCAAAGATCCTTATAGAAAGATTTTTCCCTTAACCAGCTCCAGTAGACCTTAGCGACATTACTAGTAAAACACCGGTGACTTACCTAAGGGTTAACAGCGACATAACAACTAAAGAAATGGCCAGAACCATCAGCCGCCTCTTAAATAACACAGCACTAGGACTAGATAGGATCCTAAACGAAGCCCTAAAGACCTATAGACCACTTATAGCACCTTAGCTTGCAGACGTAGCCAGAGTATGCTTTGCAATAAGCTACTACCCGCGACTTAGAAGATCCATAACGACGGTCGTCTTATAAAAAGAAGGCAAAGCAGACTACTTAATCCTAGGAAGCTACCGCCCTATTGCCTTAGAAAACACCCTAAATAAGATCTTAGAAAAGGTTATAGCGGACTATATAGCAGATATAGTAGAGGAACACGCCCTACTACCACAAAGCTAAATAGGGGCAAGAAAGAATCGCTTAACGCTATTAGCACTTACACTACTCGCTACTACCATTAAAACTGCATGGGCTATGCGAAAGGACTTTATAGTATTAATACTTAGCCTAGATATTAGCGGCGCCTATAATAATATACCCTATAAGCGTCTCCTATACATCCTTAGGGTAAAGGGCTTCTTAGAATAGATTATTTAGTTTATTTAAGGATTTATAGGCCAGAAAGAAACGTTACTAGTCTTTAGCGGATACCAGAGCCCCCCTATTACAGTTATAACAGGAATACTATAAGGATCACCTCTGTCGCCTATACTCTTTCTCTTCTTTATAAGCAACCTGCTTGACACCTTTAAGGAAGGGGCGACCTAGGGGATAGGCTTTGTTGATAATATAAACCTAATTATATATGGGCTAACAGCCGCAGAGAACTGCAGAACACTAGAGAAAGCCTATAACACCTATATAGAATGGGCAAGACGATATAGAGTCTAATTCTTACTAGAGAAATACCAGCTAATCTATTTTATAAGAAAACGTAACCAATCTGTAGATCTTTAGCATACAATCCATATCTAAGGCTTTGGGGGTTAACCGGTTCAAGGCCTAAGGGTATTGGGAGTATAGGTAGATAGCAAGCTCTAGTAGAGCGTATATACGGCGTAAGCGGCCTGTAAGGGCTAAGTATAGTATATCGCCATGTCCAGGATCGTTAATTCTATATAGGGTCCATGCTTCTAGAGGTCACGCCTACTATATATAGCAGTTGTCCGGCTAACCATAACATATAGATCTAGCATTTAGGCCACTAGAGAAACCGAGAAAGGCCCCCCTAAATTACTCCTTAAACCACTCTAAAAGGTCCAAATAGCCTGCCTTAGGAGTATAACAGGTGGGTATAAGCGAACGGTTACAGCACTGCTTAAGAAGGAAGCCAATATTCCCCCCCTATAACTATATATTGAAGCCGATGCAATGCAAAGGGTGTAAAAGGAACGCAACTCTAACGTTATAAAGTATATTAAGACACGCCTAAATAAACTATAGAGGGACCCTAGGGTGCCCTATAGGAGAAGGAACCAATAACCCCAAAGTAGGGAAGATATATTAGGAAAACAGGTAGAGAAAGTAGAAGAAGAATAGTATAGCGCTAGGGCCCAGGCCTATATAGAGGAGGAAGGGAGACGCGTAAGAGGCTAGCAAAGATAATAGTAAGGGAGAGAAAGGAGCCAAAGTAGAGCATAAAAGAGTACTGGAAAACTATTTACCGCAACACAATACTGGTTAGACCGACGCTGGAGAGATAAATGGAAGTTAAAGGTACAGAGGCAGACTTAGGCAAGGGGAACCCAAGCTATAGCATAGGTAATGCTATAGGGGGTAAATACCTAAGGGCTCCAAGAGGGCCTAATAAAGGCAGAAAATACAATAGCAACACTCTTAAGGATAGGAATAATAGGACTAAAAGATTGGCTTTACTAGGTGGGTATCCTAGTAGGTAGCCTAAGATATAAATATAGCTGGCTAAGACAGACACTAAAACACGTAATACTGTTATGCCCCTTACGCACTAGCTAAGAAGCAATGCTCTTAGCAGCTAGTATAGAAAACTATAATACACTGCTCTTAACACAGAAAGGCCTTAAGGCGGCTACCCGGTGGCTTATTAGCCAAAATATGCTAGACCAGTTCCGGGTTGCAAAGGAAATAGCAATAGAAAGCAAAGGGGCAAGTAATAGGCGCCCCCTAATAACTCTACAGGAGTAGAGTACAGTGTGTAATACTAGCGCGTCCATAGGTTTGTTACGGCAGCAGTGGTTCCCAAGGAGGTTAAAAAGTAAGGTAGTAGAGCACCACTAGTGACTCGCAGGCAACTCGCAAGCGAGCCCTAAAAGGCGGGGAGATGGATCACGGGGTTTTCTCAAATAGAGTTTTCTCCCCATATGTATATAAGGAGTAGTCCGCGTGGGCCCAACAGGGATCCGAATCGGACGTTAAGCAATGAATAATAATAATAATATCTACAATAAGGAGTTGCTAGGCATAGTTATAGCACTTAAGGAATGGAGAGCATTCTTACAAGGCACAGAGAAACTATTTATGGTTAAGACGGACTATAAAAACCTTATAGGATTCCTAATAATAAAGGAACTTAACTAAAGACAGGTTAGATAGGCGGAAATGCTTACAGAATACTATTTTAAAATTTAGTATACTAAGGGTACAGACAATATACAAGCAGATGCTCTAAGTAGAAAAGCTAAACTATAAAGTAACGAAAAGCTATTAGGAGCTTTATTGCAAAAGGATTAAGACGGATTAATTAGGTATAATTACCTAAGAATTATAGTAACTAAAGAAAGTCAGATCCATAAATTACTAGAGAGTAATTAGACATAAAAGATCCAAGAAGTATAGGCAGAGGATCTGGACTTAGAGCAATATATAAACAGAGAAGCAACGTATATACCTAAGTCTATTATAGGAGAATTTGTTAAGGAATTCCATAAAGGAATAACACAAGGACATAATGGAGCTACAGGCTTAGTATTAAGACTTTAAGAGAAGTATATTATTTAAGGAATCTAGGGACTAGCAAGATAAGTTATAAAGGAATATCTAGATTGCCAAAGAAATAAACCAACAAGGTATAAGCCATATAGAGGGCTATAACCTATTAAAATATCAGGAAGACCATAGGAAGTTATATTATAGGACTTTGTTGTTAAGTTACTAAAGTTAAGAGATCCTATTATAGAACAGGATTACAACGCGATTTTAGTAATAGTAGACAAGCTTATAAAGTAGGGATACTTTATAGCGTATATAAAAGAGATATTAGTAGAAGATGTCGCTAGAATCTATATAAAGGAAGTATTCACAAAATATAGAGTACTAGACAAGATCATATTGGACAGAGATCCAAGATTCATAGCAGCATTTTAGGAAGTGTTTTTAGCAGAATAAGAAGTTTACGCAGTAACCTCTATAGCGTATTATCCGCAGATAGATAGACAAACAGAAAGACTAAACTAGATACTAGAATAGTATCTAAGGCACTATATTAATCACGCATAGAACAATTAGGTATTATTGTTACCAATTATATAATTTGCATACAATACAACACTATAAGAAGAAATAGGAACATTACTATTTAAGGCGAATTACGGGTATAAGCTAAGAACATCATTATCGCCACATTAAGTAAAGAAGATAAGTAGTATAGCTAAGCAAAAAATAGAGACGTTAATAAATCTTTATATAGACCTTAAAGAAATAGCTAAACTAGTATAAGAATAAATGAAAAGGTACTATAATACTAAGAGATCTAAGGGACCAGATCTTAAGGAGGGAGATAAAGTATAGCTACTACACAAAATTTTTAAAAGTTAACAACTAAGTAAGAAATTGGACCATATTAGACTAGGACCTTTTAAAATTATAAAGAAAATTTTATTAGTTATATATAAGTTAAACTTATTAGCTAAAATAAAAATCTACCCAGTATAGCACGTTGAAATACTAGAACTAGTATATGGGAATATTAAACTATTAGTATACAAAGCAGATACGTATAGAGGACAGGAAGAAGACAAATAGCAAGTTTTAAAGATTATTAGTTATAAGGATGTAGATGATAAAATATAGTATAAAGTAAAGTAGATAGGCTATAGTGAGACTACCTAGGAACTACTAAGCAACCTAGAAAACGCTAGGAGAAAGGTACGGGAGTATTAGAAGAAAATAGGTTAGGCAGTATTAATAAAGAAGGATTGCCAAAAAATAAGTCACCTAAGGGGGACCTAAGAGGAGCAATTGCTAAGCTACTTAGAGTTGTTTCCCTTATAGAAGAGGAGCTAGTTCTTTTATTACCTAGCTTAGATAGACCCTATTAAACAAGTTTCTACTTCTTAGAACAAACCTTCTTACAAATACATTTAAGACGTTGGAGATAAGTATAAGCTAGACGCTAAGCTTTAAGGACGCGTGCAGACTCTTCTAAGGCATATTAAACCTTGAGCAGTGCTAAGGCCAGCTTACCATCCAGTTTTGTAGTGGTAGATTAAACATAAAACCCTATAACAAGTTACTTAGGGAACTTGAAGACTACTAAGAGTTATAGGATGCGCATATTTAGCGTTAGAGGCAGAGCGAACGTCGCAGGATAATTAAATATTTGCTTTAGTGCACTTAGAATAAGAGGAAGGTTGTTAAGATAAAGGACTCGCCAACGTAATATAAACTAACCCCTCTTTTGCGCACCTAGAGTAAGGAATCACTATTACTTCACCAAGTAACAGTATTAAGGAGGCAGTACGTAGGCGACGCTCCACCCAAGAAAGAGAAGAAGAAGCTTTAGGTATAATAAGTAATAATATTAACCAGATTAATTAAACAGACATTACACCTCTAGTAGACGACTTAGAGATGTTAGGAATCTTTAAGGATAAAGATAAAGAGAAGGGAGATAGTATTACGGACGCTTTAAGTACAATATTATAACTACTTAGAGAAGAGTTAGAGGAAGCTAGTTGGTTAATATAGGCACAGTCTAGGATGGATCCGGTAAAACTATATAATAAGGAATGGTAACTAAGGTCACGTAGTATTAAACGTATTAACTATATTAAACGGAAGGGACATTATGTTTAATATAGACAACACGCACCTTATATACAAGAGAGGATTTCTTAGGAGTACAGTTGTGTATTTAAAGGACCTTAGTCCCTACCGTAGATAGTTCTCTCCTTATAGTAAATCTTAGAATATAATTAGAGTTAATCTATTAGGCAACCACTCCACTAGTTATTATTACGTTGTTGATTTGTTCTTACCTATATACCCAGCCCAATAATAGGACCCACCGTAGTTCCTGCTACAAGGTTCCGTTACAATCGCCTCTGCACTTAGCTATTAATAGGAATAGGATTCCAGATGATGTTTCCACCCACGGCCTGCAGTAGGGCTTCGCAGGCTAGGATAGTAATTACTATCTCTAAATATAGTATTAACGCTATCTATATAAATTCTCTTAAGTGTATCTAATATAAGGCTTTATATAATATTTACCCTAATCCTATTATCTTTACTAGATATACTAGGGGCATTTAATATATCTTTAAGCCTAAGCGGTATTATTAAATTGTGTATGCCTTAATATAAACCTAAAGGTAGTAGCTTAGGGTAAAAAATAATAGCCGCCGTTATTATTACCTATATAGTAGCTATATAGCCCACAATGTTACGGCGCTAGTGGAAAACGGTGGATTATGGTAGACGTTATGGTAGACGCCGAGTCACGTAAGTCCACGTAACTAGAGGACCGCATAAAACTTTACACGGCGCTGCTATTCTTCTCCCTTCCTTTCTCTAGCTTTGGATCCTTATTTATAGACTACCAATTATATAGGCTTGCGCGTCCCTTATACCATGCTCGTGCCTTAATTAACTAAGTCGCTAACATTATCTAAAGCTTAACTACTCTTTCTTCCTAAGAAGGAACTCAAATATATCTATAAAGGACACAGAATAGGACCCCAAGGACATTACTAGGACTATAAGGACAGGACAGACCCCTAAAAACTAAAAGAATATAAATAGAACGCGAAACCTAAGAATAGGATACATATGGACTAGAACCCCTAGAAAATAAATAAATACTGGAAATTACCCAATACCCCTACCACTATGCTAAAAAATACAGCAGCTAGCAAAGCCGCTGTAGAACCCGCAAATACCTTTAATAGTGAAACAGTTGCCATTTTAACCCCCTAGAAAGAGCTTATAGCAGCTAATGCCAAAATTAAACGGCTTTAAGAGCTGCTTAAAACTAGAGACACCCCTATACCTAGCAAGGAGTTATTAGACACCTAGAGACTTACTATAGTCCTTAAGACCCTAGCCTAATGTACAGTATTAGTATTATTGTGGTCCGCGAAGGTTACGGACCCCCTATTGCTTATAGACGGAACTAACCCTATATTTAACAATTAGAAGCTTTAACTGTAAGACAAGCTTAAAGTTAATACAGACTACTTCCCTACTACCTAAGCTAAAATGGCCTACGTCTTCGGCCGTACTGGTGGGGACGCACAGACGCATCTACGTCCGCAATATGCTTAGGACTTGGCAGACCCCTTCCTCTCTAAAGAAGAGATGGTTAACTACCTATCTTCCATTTATAAGGACCCCTTTAAGACATAGAACGCCCGCCTTAATTATAAAGCTCTTAATATAAAGACAACGGAGACCTTTTTAGCCTTCTAGACCCGCTTTCTATACCTAGCCAGCCAAGCCTAAATTCCCCATAAAGATATAATGCTAGACCTCTTTAACAAGCTTACCCTAGACCTATAGCGCGCCATACTGCCAGTTTTTACTACTATATAGACGCTAAAGGTACTTACGGACCACTGCCTAGCTATTAACTAAGGCCTTTATTAAATTAAGGCACAATCTAAATAATACAAAGCTAGAAACTCTCCAAACTAGACTATAAGCACTTTACAAACAGCCCGTAACACCCTAGCATAATCTGTAACTCCTACGGCACCAGCCGTACAGCCCGCCATTAATTTAGCAGCTAGCCATACAGCTAGTCCTACTGCGGGTCCGGCATATACTTGGCCCACATACAACGACCCCTATAAACAGGCCCTTAGCAATTAAGGAGCTTGCTTCTTATACGGCCAGAAAGACCACTTTGCAAAGAATTGCTAGACAAAGGCAAAAACAGGCAAGGTTCTATTAATTCAGGAGAACAGTATAAAGTTAGAAAAAGAGGAACCCTAGAGGAAGACTCCTCTCTAGGGTTAAAAGGGATTAATATATCACATATTAATCTAGGTCAGCTAGTTGGTAAAAGAAGCTATACTATCCCTTATACCTTATTCCGTAATAGATATCAAGTTTTAACCTCTGCTTTAGCTAACTCTAGAGCAAATGCCTTTACCTTAATAAATACCCAGTGTACTGTAAAGCTAGCTAACTTTTTAAATATACCCTTTAAAGAACTACCTAAACCAATTCCTATTTGCGGGTATAACAGACAAATAGGGCCACCTATTACAACTATCTTACGGATTCACCTCCGCATTAACAGATAAAGGCAGTATAACATCCCCTTTCTTATTACAGACCTTAGGAGCCATGATATAATTATAAGGAGAAAATGGCTAGCCTATTTAGGCTTATAGCTCAACGTATAGAATAGACAGCTTATTTAGCCTAAAACCCTACCCCTAACCCCTTCCTTTATAAAAGAAATCAGCATTATAATAGAAAACCTTATACGGCCCTAGATTAATACTATTTACTAGGCCAATGCTATGCGCAGAGACTAGGCCTTTAAGAAGGATATATATCTTGATCCTCAACGGATCTGTATACTACGCCGCCCCTAGACTATATATGTCACGCTATCCGCACCAAAGATCTAGGAAGTTAGTAGTGACCTAGCTAAACCCCCTATAGAGAACCTAGGCCCTATATAGCCCTAAAGGAAAACCAGGGATATTAAACACTATACTAAGCTAATAGATAGGAAGGATAACTTACGGAAAATGGAACATAAGCTAAGGAAGACTATACACCCTATACTGCAAGATACGGCCTAATAAGCGTCCGTAAAGAAACCTATAAACCTTCCACCAGTCGATATCTGCTGCATTGGCGCTATAGGATTCTACTAGAACTTGGTTTAGCCTAATACTATTACCTTTACAACTAGCCTATACGAAATTAATTAAATACTTAAGGAAAAGAAAAGCAAGCTTAGCGGATAGGAAAGTAAGCTTATAGATAAGGAACTAGTAGAATAAAAACTGCCTAATTAACACTGGAAATTCAAGGATGTATTCTCCAAGGCAGCATCAGATATACTTCCGCCTCACTAACTATATAACTATAAGATTGAGATTAATTAAGGCAAGGGAAGCACCCTTAGCTTTAGCCCTCTCTACCTATAGTCTATTGCCAAATTATAGGCTATAAAGTAGTACCTTATTAACAACCTTAATAAGGGCTTTATTGAGCCTAGCCAAGCCCCTTTTAACTTGCCTATTTTTTTTACTAAAAAACTAAATAAAGGACTGCGCTTCTGCATTAACTACTATAAGCTAAATAATATAACCCATAAGGACCGCTATCTACTACCCTTACTTAATAAGACTCTTACCTAAATAAGTAGAGCTAGGGTCTTTATAAAGCTTAATATCCGCCAGGCCTTCTACTAAATTAAAATAGACCCTAGGTCTAAAAAGCTTACTATATTTTAAACCTATTATAGAACATATAAATATAAGGTACTCCCTTTTAGACTAACTAACAGACCAGCTACGTACTAGTGGTATATAAATAATATACTCTTTAACTACCTTAACGACTTCTATACAGCCTACTTAGATAATATTATAATTTACTCTAAGAATGAGCTAAAATATAAGGAGCACATCCATAAAGTCCTATAACGGCTCCGTAAGGCTGGTCTCTAGGCTAATATTAAGAAGTTGGAATTTAGTATTAAGCGTATAAAGTACCTAGGTTTTATTATTAGTATAGACAAAATTAAGGCTAACTTAGAGAAAACGGCCGCAATTAACTAGTAGACACCCCCACGGACCATAAAGGGGGTATAATTATTTTTAGGTTTCTATAACTTCTACCAATACTTTATTAAGAACTATAGCAGAATTACCTAGCCTCTTAACCGCCTTACTAGGAAAGACCAGCTATTCCACTTTAACGCCATATATATGCAGGCCTTTAATGAGCTTAAAAAGCGGCTAGTATTAGCTCCCCTACTTGCCTACTTTAACCTAGAATAGCCCTTAATGCTAGAAACTAATGCCTTAGACAGTATAATAGCCAATATTTTTTCCTAGAAGCAACTGGACGGAGAATAGCACCCTATTATATACTATTTAAAGACTATAATAGACGCTAAGCTAAACTACTATATCTATAACAAAGAAATGCTGGCTATTATCTCTAGCTTTTAGTACTGGCATGTATAGCTAGAGGGGACCCCTAAGCCCATTAAGGTAGTTTTGGATCATAAGGCCCTAGAATACTTTATAATAACTAAGGCCTTTACAGCCCACTAGGCACGCTAGGCGGATATCCTATCTTAGTTTAACTTCTTAATTATATATAGACTAGGCGCTATAAACCATACGGATACTCTTATAAGGCATAAACAGGACCTAGGTAACTAGGCAGCTATAAAGATCTTATTATAAACCTAGGTACTACTACAACCAGAGCACCTCAACCCCTGGATATAGGCAGAACTAAATACAGACCCTTTAGACATTAAGATATGCCCCGTTAACTCTACAGAACTTAACCTTATTAATAAACTGCTACAGGTAAACCATACAGCCCCTTCTCTATAGGAGTGCTGTGAAAAGGTAAAGAATGCTACTAGCCTATAGTCCCTCAAAAACGGACTGCTTAAGCACCAGGAACGGCTAGTGGTGGTAGAGGAACAGAATTTACAGACTTAGCTTATCGCCAAAGCATATACTTAGGTCTCTACGGCTTACCCTAGAAAAAATAAGACCTATAGAATTATTGGCGACCGCTACTACTAGCCTGGAATGGTTATGGATATTAACCGCTATATACAGAACTGTGATAACTGCTATAGGTTTATAATTCCATAAAACAAAACCTTAGGGCTATTAAAGCCACTCCTAATACTAGAACGCCCCTAGTAGTATATCTTTATAGACTTTTATAAGTTACCTACGGACCGTGATAGATATGATATAGTTATAATCCTAGTTAACTGTTTTGGCAAGCGCCTGTTTTTAATCCCCTATTATAAGAATATTAATGCTAAAGAGGCGGCCTAACTGTATATCCACTATGTCTACTGAATTTATGGACTACCAGATACTATTATATCTAACTATAGGCTGTAGTTTATATCAGCCTTCTAAAATAAGTTCACCTAGATTCTAGGTATTAGGCTAAAGCTCTCTATAGCATACTACCCCTAGACAGACAGTTAGACAGAGATTATAAATTAGTACTTAGACTAGAGACTCTGGCCCTTTATTAACTACTTTTAGGACAACTAAAGCGGACTACTACCTATAATAGACTATGCCCAGGCAACCCTATCCTATAACTCTACGGGGTTTGCACCTATTTAGCTAGAAATAGGATACTTACCCCATACAAGCTTTAACTAAAAGAGACTAAAAGGACCACAGACCGTGCGCAAAAAACTATCTTATAAGGAAGCACAGTAGTATACTAGATGCTTAGAAGAAGTATAGACAGTAGCCCATAAAAACCTAAAGAAGGCCTAGAAATTAATAGAATAATAGGTAAATAAGTACAGGCGCGAGCCTGACTTTACTGTAGGCAATAAGGTCTAGGTTATAATAAAGAACTAGAAAACAGAATGGCCTAGCTATAAGCTAGACTATAAGATGGTAGGACTATATAAGATCCTTAATAAAGAAGGCAACTTATATAAGGTTAAACTCCTAGACTTAATTAAAGTCCACCCTATTTTCTTACCAGATAAGCTATAAAAAGCTGTAAATAACCTACTACCTAGACAAAAGAATGAGCCTCCACTACTAATTTAAGTTAATGGCGACAACAAATGGGAAATTAATAAAATACTAGCCTATAAACTAGTATAAGGAACGCTAAAATACCATATCTAATAGAAAGGTTACGATTTAGACCCAACCTGGTACCCCACCTAGAACTTTATAGGTTGCCCCTAGAAGCTTAAAGAATTCTATAACTAATACCCTAATAAGCTAGGACCCCCGAAGTATCTAAATAAGTGGATGGAGTGCTAGTATAGCGAAGATAATAAGCTACCTATTAAGCATATAGATAAGAACACCCTATGGATATGATACGGACATACAAAGCCTGAGGGCAGGCTTTTTCGGAGGGAAGAGTAATGTTACAGTGCTGGTGGAAAATGGTGGATTATGGTAGACGTTATGGTAGATGCCAAGTCACGTAAATCCACGTGACTAAAGGACCGCATAAAACTTCACACGGCGCTGCTATTCTTCTCCCTTCCTTTCTCTAGCTTTGGATTCTCGTTTATAAACTACCAATTGTACAGGCTTGCGCGTCCCTCATGCCGTGCTTGTGCCTCGATTGACTGAGTCGCTAACACACAACTTTGTTACATTTTTTATCCTTAAAATTAATGTTATTATAGACAATTACTGCCTGCTTATTAAACGCTTAATACTAGAGCTATTTCTAAGGAAGTTAGCTAATTAGCTTAGGAGTTTATAGGAGTTAGGTATTATACCTCTACCTTTTTAGTAACCTTAGCTATTAACTAACTAGCTTAATAATAACTATAATATATTCTAAGCCCTAATAGAGTCTTAATTACTTACCGCTTTATACTAGAGCCTATTAAATAGATATCTAGTATTATAGAGAGGAAGCTAGATCACTTTTTAGCCTAAGAATAATATACTATACTAATAATAGCAAATAATCGCCTAGATAACGCATTAGACTAAGGCGTAGCGTTATAACTAGCTTAGTAGGCGCGCTAATTGCTTATAAGATTTAAAAGAATAGCGTGCTATATTAGGGTAACCTTCTAGATAGTTTTAAAGGCTAGCTTAAAGTCTAGTGTCTCTAGGTCTATAGTATAATTAAATTAACCAAAGTAGGGCTAATAGATAAGATTATTAAGCTCTATAGTAAAAGAATCTACTAAAGAAGAACACTAATAGATGCCCCTTATACGCGGATTATCTACAGCACGTATTAGTACTCGCCGTTGCTATTATAGTTAGGCATATTAGAGGTACTAAATTATAACTACTCTACCCTTTTCTACTCTAGCCTAAGCAAGTATAAAGGTTTAAAAACTCTATCTAACATAGCGTAGTATATTAGCCACCTATTATAGCTTAAATTGCGTAGACTGCCGTTCCCTAAAGCTTATATTATATTAACTATAAGTAGAAGAAGGTTTGTTAGAGAAAGGCTAAAGAGCCTTAATAGTATTGCTATTAAGCTTATTATTAAGGTAGTCTATATCGCTTTTAGAATATTTATCTAGATGTCCGTTAGGAGGTAAAGAAAGGCTAAAAGGGGCATTAAATAAAGAATTTTGCGAATTATTAGATAGGGGTATATATATTAGGCTAGCAACGTCTATTATTTCTTAATTTAATAGAGTAAGTAAATAGCTTTTAATTAATTCCAATTGCAAGTATTTTAGAGTTAATTTAGGGTATAAGATATAGCGTTATAATAGAAGAATTATCGCCTAATAAAAAACATTAAGTTCTTATATAAAGAGGCCCTATAAGCTCTTAGACCCTTAGGGAGAAATTCCTCTTAGTGCAATCTAATTAGTCCAGGAGTTTGCAGGACTTGTTAGGAGTTAGTGCGCTTGTCTAACTGGCTTAGGAGTTTACAGGCGTAGCGCAATTTCTCCCCGGGGGTCTGATTTATGAGATAACCTGTGCCGGACCATCTAGTGACTTGTTTCGACATTTAAACCTATGCGTAGAACAAACTTAGCTTTATTAATAAGATGTGACACTTAGAACTTTTGAATCGAGCGCTTCCCTTTCACCACCTCTCCCATCGCTAAGCCTACAAGGGGGTACCACGTACGGGTCGAACGCCCCCCCTGTCAGTGTCGGTGCGCAATAGGGAGTATCTGCAGTTGAAAATTCTCACACCCCACAAAAGAGATTTCTACCTTATTTGTATGCAAAACTCTTTATCTTATCCTTGTATACTCGTTCTAAGCGTAATGCCTGCCCTTGTTCGCGCCAATCGTGGCCACCACCCTCCGCGACGTTAAAATGTCGACCCAAATCAAATACCAAATACACATCTTACCTACCGCGAACGCTGCCATATCTTTTCTTTGCATCGCTTTGGATCTTAAAACTATACTTAAATTGCTTCCTCCTTACAACTTCCATATACAACTGTTTGCTCTACCATTATATCATGCAGCGAGACTCCTTAAAAGCCTGTAGGCAGACCTTATATACTTAATACTCCCATTTAAAAACGTTTAATTGCGCGAGCCACAATTAATGCATACCACCGTTATATGCTATTAGAAGAGGTTGCTAAATTAGAGGGAGTGTAAGCTTGCAGATATATACTTATTACTGTATTTAAAAAGGAGCAATATCACTGTTGTGTTGCAACAGAGAAGCCACTTCTTATAGAGGCACATAAGCAGGATCATCTTGCGTGGGCCTTAGTACACCGTAACTAGCCTAATTAGATATAGGCACGGATTTTATGGATAGATAAAGCCTTCTTTATAACAGGTTGCTTTAGTAAGGTATACATAACTTAACAGCCGGAGGAGAAGTATTTAAGCAGCTGTTGCTTTCCTAAGTTCCATGGCTATAGTGCTTAGATAATACATGGAACAATCTCTCTCTATAGAAAGGGTAAATTGGTGGTGTTTAAAAAGGAATAGGGTAAGATCTCAGTAGACGTATATAGAGAGCACGTAGTTCCTGCAATCTACGCATACAAAAGAGAGGTAGAGTAATATACAGGTAGGGGAAACGTAATCTTAATGGAGAACGGAGCACCTTCCTATATAGCTAACGCCATAAAGGCTCTGCACGAGTGCAACAACATATAAAGGATAAGGTGGCCTGCTAATTTACCCAATTTAAATCCGATTGAGAATGTTTGGCAATTATTAAAGTATTAAGTGGGTAAACAATTTCCTAAAATAGAGGTAAAAGTGCGATAATATATTAAGGAGGAATAGGAGAAATTAGAGTTAAATAACTTCAAAAAGTATATAGATCAGATGCGCGATTGCTGTAAGGCTGTAATTACTGCAAATAGAGGCCATACTAAGTGGTGATTTCGGTAAGAAATTGTATGGTTGGATCAGGTGTAGATACTCTCTATTGCGCACGGTTTTTAACAGGGGGGGCGTTCGACCCGTACGTGGTACCCCCTTGTATCGCTCTGGAAATTACGTGACAAAGCAGAGGTTATATGTAACCTTTTACTATATATACGCTGTCATAACAAAAGAGTGACGCGTTGTACCCCATGATTTCTATCTCCATAATATATTACCTTTAATCTCTTTGAAATAGGAATATGCTATCAGCAATTGATAGAGGGATGCTAGCCCGAGATATTGGTGTAGTCACATTACTCAAAGACCGAATTCCAATAGAAGGCTCTAACAAAGCAGAATGTTCCTCTAGCCTCGAATTTAGTGGAAATAAGACAATCGATCAAGCATCGAATCTCTATGAATGACGAAGTAGGTATATAGAAAAGGCTGTCGTAAAACAAACCCCTCAGTCGACACACCAGGCCAGTTACCCGCCCAAAAGTGCCTCCGCCACGCTCGCTCAAATGCATCAAACAGGGAAAAAATCTCCCCCCCCTTTCTTTTTTACTTAACCACATGCCTCACCACCCCATCCGCGATCCACCGCCCCTCAAACCGCTCCTGCAGCACCCGCAGCCGGCTAAAAAACACATCGTCATCCACGTACGTGCCCTTGAGCCAGCGCTCCCCCTGGCTAGCATCGAACGCCCGCCGCGCATGCAGCACGCGCCGATTATCGAAAACGACGCACTCGCCCTCCTCAAGCCTGTACTCGAACACATTCTCCTGCGCACTCACCAACGCCTCGAACGCGGCGGCGGCGGCACGGTAGTTCGCCAGAGCGTCTGAATACGCACCGCCGATGCGAGCCTCGAAGGGGGCTTGGAAGGGCGGGGACCAGTTGACGCGGCGGAGGGCGAGGTTGGTGGGCTCGGAGTATTTGGGGTAGGGGAAGAGTTCGAAGGTCAGGCGCGAGCGGTGGTAGTGCTGCGCATCGTTGTGGTAGTGGTAGGTGACGGGGAAGGTGCACAGGGTGCGGAAGTGGAAGGCTGAGCGTGTGTGTAGGGTTGTGGCGGCGTGGAAGGCGTCACTGAAGAAGGATGAGCCGCCGGGGGAGCGGGCGCGTAGGGAGTGCAGGAGCTGGAGGTGCGGCGGGTTCGTGGTGTAGCTGAGAGGGGTTAGTGGGGTGGTGGGGGGAGCGGATGGTTCGTGTGGCCTTTTGTTCTTCTGGTTTCGAGATAAAATACAGCAAAAGAGAGATATGTAGAAAAGAGAGGTTGGGAAAATAGAGAGTCAACTATCCAACAGATAATGCTCAATTGAGTTTGAAGTATGAGAGATGCAACCTACAGTAAGTCCATATGGAGGCCTAGGAACTGGTGGGTATAGGCAATGTTCTTCGCATTTGGTTTTGACTTGACATCCCAAGTTCGTCCATATAGGGTATCTTTCAGATTGCCAATTCGGCCCGCGATATCTTCGACTGACTTCTCCGAATCAGGCACGCCTTTGAGGAAAAGCAGGCCAAATTTATTCAAGTGCGTAAGAGCGCTGAATAAGGTCTTGTCATTGGCCATGTAGTCTTCATATTCAATCCACTTATTGTTTTTCGTGATTATGTCCCGGTCCCAGAGCACCCGTTCGTCGCTCCGCACCCCGCCTCGAAGCTCCGACTCCACATTGAGAGCCCGCTGAAGCCATTCAAATGAGTGCCTTGTGCGGTGCTCAGATGGGTATCCTGGAATATCGTTCGTCCAGACGATCTCGACCACCCAGCCCCTCTCTTTATTCACGACAGTTCGAGCAACACCTTCTAGGCTCTCTGGAATATCGGACGTCTGGAAGAACTTCTGCTTGGTCGACGTGTCCACGCACTGTGGACAGGTGCAGCTGTCGCGGAGGAAGAGACTGTCGAATATCTTAAACTCTCCGTCAATAGTGACTGCTATGCTCTTTGCAGGCTTGCCATCCAACTGTCCTTCATTTGAGGCATTGTGGACGATGTGTTCCTGTTCCTGTTCCTGCGGCGCTGCTTGCTGCTGCGGATGAAAGGCATTCCCCCAAAACTGGCGAACCTTCACATCGTGCTTTGGAGATATTCGTGGCCTGGATTTACGCGGACGGGAGCGCGCAAAGACGAACAATGGGTTCAAGACAGCTTTGGTGGTGGTGAGGGATCTAGACATGACTTCGGGGATTCTGGAGGGGCGGCGATCATTCCACTTGCGGGGGAGGGTGGCTGACTTGATGGGGATGAAAGGGCCCGAGGTCTTCACACCGAAAAGCCGCAGCCCGACCTCAAACACCCTCGGCCCAAAGCATACACCACCTCACGCGATCACCTCTGGCCTTGTAATACGCGTCGCCTTCCCCTCAACGAGGAGCTGTAGTGCATGTCTGGAGGCGTCGCCCAGCTCAGAGATGAGGTAACGAATAGCGGGGCCGCCGCAGATATCCGCCTGAGCTGCAGCTGATTCCCTTTGCTTCTTCCAGGGCTCGCAGAAGCAGGTGCTCATCGCAGGGGCCATCGCAGGCCTGGTCTCTCGGTAACGAGCCCCCCATTGCTGTATGGCGGGTCTTCATGTGCTAATTGTCCCTTCATAGGTTTGTTATAGCACCTCTTGACGTCGTCAAGATCCGTCTACAACTCCAAATCCACTCCCTCTCCGACCCTCTCAGCACCCGCAATATTAATGGACCTGTTTACAAAGGTACCTTGGGAACCCTCAAGCATATCCTCCGCGAGGAGGGTCTCACTGGGCTATGGAAGGGAAATATCCCGGCAGAGGCCATGTATCTGACCTATGGATCGATCCAATTCTCCGCGTACAAATACACCTCAGGCATTCTCAGCAGCATACCTGCAGCATACAGGCTCCCGGATCCAGCCAATTCTTTCATTAGCGGGGCTCTAGCGGGTGCTTGTGCAACAACCGGCACCTACCCGCTGGACCTCCTTCGTACACGCTTCGCTGCCCAAGGCTGTGACCGCGTCTATTCCTCTATAATTGCTTCTATACGTGAGATCGCGACTACAGAAGGACCACGGGGTTTCTTTCGTGGGCTTGGGGCAGGAGTCAGCCAGATCGTCCCGTACATGGGCCTCTTCTTCGCAGGATACGAGAGTTTGAGACCAGTACTCGCCAACCTAGCTATCCCATTACCATTTGGGACTTCCGATGCTGCGACTGGTGTGATAGCTAGCGTCTTGGCAAAGACCGCGGTCTACCCACTCGATACGACCCGGAAACGGTTACAGGTGCAAGGCCCAACTAGGTCTCGCTATGTGCACCGAAATATACCAGTTTACCACGGAGTTCTCAGGACCATCAGGCATATTTGGAAGAACGAAGGCATGAGAGGCATGTATAGAGGCCTCACTGTGAGTCTATTGAAGGCTGCTCCAGCTAGCGCTGTGACTATGTGGACATATGGGCGGACGCTGGGGGTCCTATTGAAAATAGAGGACAAATTGGAGGACGAATAACGGTGAAGGCAATTAGGGGTGCGTTCGGTTGCAATCTGGGGCCTCAGGTTCAGTTCAGAATCCGTTGATTCAGAGTGATTTTGCCTGCACAGCCTCAAAAATTTGATGTTCCCCTCACCGCTCGAAGAACGCTAGAATTGCACGCTAAAAGATCGCTAAAAGATCGCTAAAAGTTGGCAACTTTAACGTATGAAGTTTCTGAACCGAAGGTCTTGGCGTCAGTTTAATATGGAGGTCTGGGTCCTAGATTTCAGATTCAGTTTAATCTGGAGCTTTATGTATAAGGGGTCGTTTGGTTGCAAAAGCGTCAGATTGAATCTGAACCGAAAGTCCGGTAGAAAGAATGCGTCCCTTCCCGCGTCTGTGCTCTACGAGTTGCACGGACGTGTGCAGTCTACTAAGGCCTTTCTGGTTTGAACTGACGCCAAAACCTCGGTTCAGATTCTATATATGGTAAAGTGCGCTTAGCTTTAGCGTGTTTTTTGGGCGGTCAGAGGAACATCAAAAATTTGTGGCTGAAGTCAAGTTGAACTGGAATTCAACCGGACAGTCGCCCCACTCTGAACTGAATCTGGGGCCTCTAGATTGCAACTGAACGACCCCTAAAATCGGCTTCGAAGGAGCCTGCAGGTGACGCGAGCTTTGGAGTGAGATAACCAAACCTCGACAAAAAGTTTCGAGCTTTGAAGAATTCCCAAGCTCACCTCTACCAACCTCAATTGTGATTTCAATATCCAAGTAAGGCGAAATATGAAGCGCAAGAACGATGCTCCTGCCAATGGTAAATCCAAAAAGCGCGCCATTTCCGACGATGAAGCGCAAGGGAATTTCCGCAAAGGTCTCTTCGACCCCAAAGTCTTAAAGGACTATTCCCAGCAATACGCAAAATCAGAACCGTATGCCTGCGATCATTCTTCCATGCGCTTGAATTGGATATTTCTGACCGTTTCCAAGCTATAAACATGCCGTGATCCAGAACCTCGTCGACGACACTCTCCTCCGCAGTGTCCGCAACGAGATCCGCGAGAATATCTCCTTCACGCCAAAAGAGACCGATATATATAAGATACACCAGTCCGGTGACCTTGCTAATCTCGATGGCCTCGACGACTCCTCATTGCGCCGTCTCCCATCCCTGCTTACCCTCCGTGATGCACTATACTCCTCCGCCTTCCGCAAGTACGTCTCCACGATCGCTGACGCGGGACCATTGAGCGGTGTAAAGACGGATATGGCAGTGGTGCGTACATTCATAAGCCTAGTAGGAGAATCGTAATTAACATATGGGATAGAATGTGTATACACCAGGCTGTCACTTGCTCTGCCACGACGATGTAATCGGCAGTCGTCGAGTAAGCTGGATCCTCTACCTGCTAGACCCAGACATCCCGTGGAAGCCCGAATGGGGTGGAGCATTGCGCCTTTATCCTACAGAAATACTCACAGATAAGGACGGTAATAAAGTCAAGGTCCCCAAGCCAGACTTCTCCGTCTCCATCCCACCAGCCTGGAACCAGCTCTCTTTCTTCACCGTCCAGCCTGGCGAAAGTTTCCACGATGTTGAGGAAGTGTACAAACGACATGTGGATGAGATGGAAATGGAGGATGGAGGCCGCGTCCGCATGGCTATTAGTGGCTGGTTCCATATACCGCAAGAAGGCGAAGAGGGTTACGAAGAAGGCCTGGAAGCCAAGTTCGCAGAGCGCAGCTCTCTTGCGCAATTACAGGGCGGGAAAGCAGATGCATTTGACCTCCCGCAGCCGCAATGGATGGAGCATTCGCAGCCCTCGGGCAAAGAACCCGACGAAGAAGACGAACTAACCACCGCCGACATTGACTTTTTGTTAAAATACTTAAACCCCAACTACCTCACTCCGGACACGGTCGAAGAGCTCTCCGCCCTCTTCTTCGACGAGTCTTCCCTGCAACTCTCCTCCTTCCTCTCCACCGAATTCTCCGCCCGCCTCCGAATCTACCTCGAACCCAAAGACCAAGAACCCACCTCCACCATCCCCGCCCACCCGGCCGCTAAATCTCAAACGGCGGGCGTTGCCCGCCCCCCGCACAAGCACCGCTTCCTCTTCCGCCAGACCCTCACCTCCGCGCCTGCTCTGCCGGCCGCAGACACAGCAACCACGCCTTACGACGAGCTCGTCGACGTCTTGTTCCCGCACCCCGCGTTCCGCAAATGGCTCACCCTCTCCACGGGCCTCTCGCTGACGCGGACCAACATCCTCGCGCGCAGGTTCCGCCGCGGCATGGACTACTCCCTCGCGACGGCCTACGACAACGCCGCGCCGCAGCTGGAGATCTGTCTCGGGATCACGCCGTCGAGCGGGTGGGGCGAGGATGCGGGAGCGGAAGAGGCGCAGGCGCCGAAGCCGGACCCGCACTCGGATAACTCGGTCGGCGGCTACGAGATGTACATGGCGGCGGACGAGGACGAGCACGAGGACGATCACGACGCAGGGGCTGCGCCGGAGGCTGCGGCGACCCATACGGGGGCGGGGCAGCGGCGGAAGACGAAGGCGGATCCGGCGGTTTATAAGAGCAGCGCGGAGGATGAGGATGATGGGGTGTTGTTCACGATGCCGGCGGGTTGGAACAGTTTGAGTGTTGTGTTGAGGGATAGGGGAGTGTTGCGGTTCGTGAAGTATGTGGGTCGTGCGGCGAGGGGGGATCGGTGGGATGTTTGTGTGGAGTTTGAGGTTGAGTTCGGGGAGGAGGAGGATGATGAGGAGGAGGGTGGTGGTGAAGAAGAAGAAGAGGAGGAAGGGGACGAGGAAGATGATGAAGAGTATGACTCTGAGATACACTAAGGAATGATTGTTTGGATGAGGTTCGTATTTTTGGAAGATCTCTTTCGAAACATGCTTTCATGAATTTGGAAGACGGTGATGCAAGACACTCTAGACGCGCTTATACACCGGGCATGCTAAACAATCTCAGGCCTATCTAGGTTATTGGTGGACTTTTCTGATACCAAAGTATTTGAATAATGATACTACAGATATTCAAGTTCTATGTCCAGTATGGCAAGCGACTTCTAGATATCCTCTGGGGCCTATTTAAGATAATTATTGCATAGTGAATCTTCTGCGAATCGATCCCTGTAAGAGTAATCCAGCTCATACCTCGATTCGAAAGTATAAGGTATCCCACCTGAACAATGCCAAGAAATGGTGAGATTCTGGCATCTGGGCAACGATGTTCTGAGAGTAGTGTGCCTAAACTGGTATAATAACATAAGCTGCACGGACTATATACACCGGAAACCAAATCTTGAAGCCGGCGGCGTATGTGGGAATATTCCTTCATTCCGGAATAAGTCATCCTTAGAAGTCTGGGCTACCGGCACCAAAAATGTATCTCTTATTATTATTTCTTATTTAACGCCTAGTACGATCCTCAAAGAGTTTATATAGACTACTATTTAATACTACCTTAAACAATCACACGGCGACTTGGCCGCCGTTTTTAGTGGTTTGTGACGCCGTTTTCTAAGGTCGATTTGCCCGAAAAAACCCCAAAACCTGCGGCTAGTGGCCCGAGCACTACGAAGGCGCCGGCAAAAAGTAATCGGACACCCATACTTTAGCCGAAAAATACGACCCCACCAAGAAATCATCAATTCTAGCATCAAATTGGCTCTAACTCCAGTACTAATTACAGTATAAAAGGTTTCGTGCTCGAAGTCAGGTCTTTATCGTTCTTCTGCAATCTTTAAAGCCTTCCTCTGCGGCGACGTGGTGTTGCTGTTTCTTACGATTCTTCTTGTTGAGTGTGCAAGCCTTAAAGATCTCTGTCAACTAATAGAACTAAAGGTCTTCCGCTCTTCTCCTTCACAGAAACTAGATCTTCAATTTTAGGAAGTGGGAGGCTAGCAGCAAGGCGCTCTTCTTTAACTGTAAGAGATTGTTTCCATATATCGGCAGCTGTTAATTTTATAGAGCTTTGCTGCCTCTCTTCTAGTCTTTCCACACTCGCAATACGTTAAATATTGAGCCCTCCCAACATTAGAAGTGTAAGGACCCATTCTACTAAGTATTAACTAAGTGGGGTAGGAGTAGAGTTGGTTTTAATAGTGTAGGCGCGAAAAAGGTCAAATTTTGGTGGGGTTGGGTTTTCTCGCTAAGTAGCGGTGTCCGATTACTTTTTGCCGGCGCCTTCGTAAGGTTATCCGGATTGCCTATATTGGCCTAGTGCAGGTGCAAATAGAGCAAGGCACCCTTGGCCTTTATTAGCGCCAAGGTACCTAAGTACGCCGCTGTTACGGCGCTGGTGGAAAACGGTGGATCTTGGCAGACGTGGATTATGGTAGACGCGAGTCACGTGACTCGAGGACCGCATAAAATATTGAGCGGCGCTGCTATTCTTCTCCTTCCTTTCTTTAGCTTTGGATCCTCGTTTATAGACAATCCAATCGTATAGGCTTGCATGCGTCCTTCTTGCTATGCTCGTGCCTTAATTAACTGAGTCGCTAACATTATCTAAAGCTTGTTACCATTCTTTCTTCCTAAGAAGGAACTTAAATATATCTATAAGGATAAAGAATAGGACTATAAGGATAGAATAGAACCCTAAGAACTCCAAGAATACAAATAGAACGCGAAACCTAAGAATAGGACACATATAGACCAGAACCCCTAGAAAATAAATAAATAACTAGAAATTACCTAATACCCCTACTACTATGCTAAGAAACACAGTAGCCGGCAAAGCCGCTATAGGACCTGCAAATACCTCCGATAGTAAAATAGTCGCCGTCTTAACCCCCTAGGAAGAGTTTGCAGTAGCTAATACCAAAATTAAACGGCTCTAAGAGCTACTTAAAACTAGAGACACCCCTACGCCTAGTAATAGGTTATTGGACACCTAGAGACTTGCTATAGTCCTTAAGGCCCTTGTTACGGACAGCTTAAATACGATGTTACGACTACTTAAAGAGGAGTCGGCAGAAGCTAGTTGGTTAATATAGGCACGGTCTAGGATAGATCTAGTGGAACCATATAACGAGAAATAGTAGCCGAGGTTACGTAATATGATCTATATAATCTGTGTAATCTATATAATCTATATAAAGTAGACAGAGCACACATACCTTACGGAGCGAAGGGATTTCTTAGGCGTATAGTTATATATTTAAAGGACCACAGTCCCTACCTAGATAGTTCTCTCTTCGTAATAAATCTTAGAATACAATTAGAGTTAATCTATTAGGTAACTACTCTACTAGTTATTATTATGTTATTAACCTATTTATATCTATATACCTAGCCCAATAATAGGACCTACCATAGTTCTTACTATAAGGTTCCGTTACATATTTACTACTAAGGTTACGATATTAAATAAGAGTTAAATAATATGCCACCTAAAGCACTAGTTATAACACTATTAACGGCAGCTACTACCTTAGGCGGAGATACCAGTATAGTAGATACGGATTCTTAGATGGTTACGCGAGGTTAGTTATAGAAAATGGGTAATTACTTATAAGACAATAATAGGATACTTAAAGAATGCATTAATAGAATCGGAGCAGTAAATATTAAGTTACCTTTAATTAAACGGTTCTTAGGAGAGAAGTTAAAGCTTAAAGGGTTCCTTACGCAGATGCATTTTAAGGTTATGCAGGAAGGAGCAAAGTTGGCAACATTGTTAGACTAAGTGGCGTACGTAGGATTGTTCCTAACAGGAAGAGCACTTAAGTAGTTTAAACCTTATTTTACTAAAATATAGGCCAATAGTATAACAACTACTAACCAAGATATATGGTATATATTTGCCAGTTGGAATGGGTTCGCAGAATAGTTAACGCAGATATTTAGAGACCTAGAGGCAATAACTATAGTAGAATAAAAGCTTTAGAACCTAGCACAACGAACCTTAGCAATAGAGTATATAATACAGTTTTAAACGCTAGCTATATAGGTTAAATGGAACAACAAGGTGCTTATAGTATAGTATAAATAGGGACTTAAGGCTAAAGTCTAAGACGCAATTATCCTAATAAAAGATGCGGATACTCTAAGAGAGTTAATAGATTAATTAATAAAGATTAATAATAGGATCTATTAAAGGGAACAAGCCAAGAAAGGGCAAGATAGAGTTTTACAGTTATATAAGGCATAAAGCACGTATCGGTAAATATAGAGCCAAAAACTATAGAATGGCGTAGAGCTAATAGACCTGAGCGGTACTAAAGAATCCAAAAGATGGATAAAGAAACTATAGAAACCTAGAGGTTAAGAATTAAGTAATTATAGGACTAGGGAGTAGAGGCTAAACTAGGGATCTTAATAGCAGAAGATATTTAGGCGGACTCCATAATAAGAAAAATAGTTTAAAGATAGAGCTTGCATAAATTATAGAAAACAAGGTTATTTCGCCAGAGACTATAGAGGTAGTTAGAGTAACTACGCGGTAAAGGGTACTAGGTTGTTAGAGTACAATAACGCGGATATAGGGATATTGCGCGGGACTAAAAAGTGTTCGATTAAGCACTTCGCGTTTTATTATAACAACATATACTAAGTTTATAAAGACGCTAAGTATGGCGTAAGCTATTGGCCGCAAGAGCTAGAGTTAAGAGGGCTCAAAGAAACTATAGAGTTAGACGAAGAATAAGATTAACTCTATAAGCTAGATTAAGATGTTAAAGCAACATATAGATAAAGATTAGTAATAATAATAATAGAGTTAGAGTACTTATTGATTAACAGTAATAAGGAAGAAAGGGAGGCTAACTAGGAGCACTTATACCTTAATAACGCAATAGAAGCAGAGACTAAAACTACTATAGAATATGGATTAGTAACGGGTATTATAACACTATTAGATACGAATTCCATTACTTTATAAAATAGAAGGAGCAATATCTAGAGATAATTAAGTAAGTAGATAACTACTAGTACTAGCTTACTACTTATAAAAGGTAAAAGGCTATAGGTCTAAGATTCTTAAGAAGAGATAAGGAAAGCTCTAGACTTACTAAGTATAATAAGGACAGCTTAGGAGCCCACAATAGATAAAAACTAATAGGAAAGAGTAGTAACTTAGTTTAGTAACTAATAAATAAGTATAGAACGCAAGTTTAAGAACCACAAGTTTAGGGAATAAATAAGAATATTATTAGAAAGCCAAGATTTTAAGAAATAAATAAGGACCACAGCAATTCTAGGTAAATATAGTATTTAGCTTAAAGATTAAAAAGTTAATATTAAGATTAGGAAGTAAGACAACTTTAAAGATCTAGCTGTAAGATGTAGAAAATAAGAAACTATAGATAAGTTTAGGAAAGAATTATTGTATAGCAAGAGCAAAAGCTAGATAAGAGGTCAGCTATACCAAATTATATAAGGGACAGAGTACCTATATAAAGAGTCACTAATAGGCCTAGTACAGGGACACCTAGAGCAAAATAGTTAGATAAACTGGAATAAGAAGAGGATCTAGACATTCTAGTTAGATTTAAAGAAAGACACACTAAAGGATATTATAATGTAGTAATAACAAGGTACTTTCTTATAAATAGACCATACACACTAAACCAGTTGTACGAAAAGTGGTATAGGCAACGACATAATAATAAATAGGAAGACTTTTATATATAGCTAAATAAAAAAGTTGTCTAAGACTAACCCATTACGGAAAAACGCATAAGTTATATTAAAGGAGCATTAATTATAATAATAAGGAACCTAGAAGAGGGATCTAAGGACTAGAGAAGCAAATAATAAATCTTAGTACCTATAGTAGAAATACTAGTGGTCAGGTCAACTAGGTATAGGTTTAAACTTAAAGATAAAAATAAGCTAAGAGTTAACCTAAGTCACCTAGCATACTATACGTTATCGTAGATAGCTTGTGTAGATAATATATATAACATATATAGAGCACTAAAGAACAAAAACTGGAAGTACCTAGTAAGGATATATTGGGCTCTAGAGGAAAAGCGGTTTAGAGATGCTAAGTATATACATAAATAGCACCTAGTAGAAGTATAGAGTTAGGGAGACCTAATACTTTAACCTAGAAGATTCCTTACGGAAGAATACCTAAATAGATAATAGTGGTAGGACTACCCAGAGAACACTTATCTATAGTATATAGAGGAAAAGAAGTAAACTAAGTATTAGCTAAAAGTAGACTAAGTATAAGCAGGATCTAGCAGCCAATAGTTAGGAAAAGAGGAGGCCTATAGAACCAAAGGGAACTAGTAATAGAGCCTTAAACCCTTAAAGGAATTCAAGGACAACACCTAAACTTATAAGTTAAGTGGCAAGATCAGCAGTTTAAAGCGTTAATAAATAGTAGAGTAATAAGAAACCACATATCACCAGTAGCAGTAAAGAGGATGGGGTTACCATATAGACAAAAGAAATACCTATATCTACTTATAACAATTTTAGGAGATTAGATAGCCTATAGAGGAGGCATTATTAATCTTAAAATAGGACCTATTTAGTTAACTATTAAAGGGAGACTAGTTAGAATGTCTTTTAATATCCTACTATTAGAAAAGGATAAGGCGATACTAGAAATACCTTAGTTATAGAAATATAATCTAAAGATTAATTAGGTTATAGGTTAGGTCAATATTAGAGATACTTAACAATGTAAGATATAATAGCAAGCCAAGTTGGTATAGTACTAAGTTAGAGCAACTTATAAAGAGACTAAGCGAGGCTTAAGTTATATACCAAAGAGATACCACAAGTATGGTAAAAAGTTATGGTTATTAGAAAGTGAAAAGCTGTTAAAACATACAGCATAGGACTATAAGATAGAGTTAAAAGAGGGAACTAGTCTAAAATTCTTTTTAATCTATAAGCTTACTAAAACAGAGTTAGTGGCGCTTAAAGAGTTTATCTAGGAGAACTTATAAAAGGGATATATTAGACCATTATAGTTATTAGCAGGATATCTAGTACTATTTATCCCAAAGAAAAATAGAAAACTTAGGATGTGTATAGACTACAGACAGTTAAACAGCATTACTAGAAAGAATAGGTATCTTTTACCCTTAATTAGCGAAATCCAAGATAGGATAGGCAACGTAAAGATCTTTACAAAGATAAATCTAAGGTAGGTGTACTATTAGATTAGGATTAAGGAAGGCAACAAATAGAAGGCAGCCTTTAGGTTAAAGGAAGGACTATACAAACTATTAGTTATACAGTTTAGGCTTATAAACGCACTAGTGACGTTCCAGAAGCGAATTAATAGCGTATTAGGAGAACACCTTAATAAGTTTATTATAGTATACCTTAATAACATTATCATCTACTTAGAAAGCGAGAAAGAACATAAGGGACACGTTAAATAGGTCTTAGAGAGACTATAGGAAGAACAGATACTAGTAGCAATTAAGAAATACAAGTTCTTTATAAGAAAGACCAATTTTATAGAATTTATTATTAAACTAGGAAGAATCAGTATAGACCTAAAGAAAGTTAAAGCTATAGTAAGTTGGCAGGAACTAGAGAATATTACGCAGTTAAAATCGTTCCTAGGGGTTTGTAATTACTATAGGAGGTTTATAACACAGTGGTTAAAGAGTATTAAGCCATTTACAAGGTTAACGAAAAAGGAGGAACCGTGGGTTTAGGGTAGTGAGTAGAAAAAGCTATTTTAAGAACTTAAAGAGTTGTTTACCTAAAAACTAATCCTTAAGATCTATTAACCAAAGTTAGAGACGGTTGTTAAGATAAATGTATTAGACTTCGCACTAGGAGTATATTTGCTATAGAAGCATTAGGACATATAGTATCCAGTAGCGTATTATAGTTGGAAGATAATACTACTAGAACTAAACTATAACATCTATAATAAGGAGTTGTTAGGTATAGTTACAGCATTAAAGGAATAGAGAGCGTTCTTATAAGGTATAGAGAAACTATTTATAGTTAAGACGGACTATAAGAACCTTATAGGATTCCTAATAATAAAGGAACTCAACCAAAGACAGGTTAGATAGGCGGAAATGCTTATAAAATACCATTTCGAGATTTAGCACACTAAGGGTACAGATAATGCACGAGCAGATACTTTAAATAAAAAGGCTAAACTACAAAGTAATAAAAAGCTATTAGGAGCTTTGTTGCAAAAGGATTAAGATAGATTAATTAGGTATAATTATTTAAAGATTATAGTAACCAGAGAAGGGCAGATCCATAAGTTACCAGAGAGTAATTAAACGTAAAAGATTTAAGAAGCATAGGCAGAGGATCCAGATATAGAATAGTATAAGAATAGAGAAGCAACCTATATTCCAAGGTCTATTATAAAAAAGTTTATTAAGTTATTCCACAAGGGACTAACTTAAGGACATAATAGAGCTACAGGCTTAGTGTTAAGACTTTAAAAGGAATATATCGTTTAAGGAATCTAGGGACTAGTAAGATAAGTTATAAGAGAATATCTAGATTGCTAAAGAAATAAACCAATAAGGCATAAGCCGTATAGAGGGCTACAACCTGTTAAAATACTAGAAAGACTATAGGAAGTTATATTATAGGACTTTATTATTAAGTTACTAAAGTCAAAAGATCCTATTATAGGATAAGATCACGATGCGATCTTAGTAATAATAGATAAGCTTATAAAGTGGGGATACTTTATAGCATGCACAAAAGAGATATTAGTAGAAGATGTCGCTAGAATCTATATTAAGGAAGTATTTGTAAGATATAGAGCACTAAGCAAGATCGTATTAGACAGAGATCTGAGATTTATAGCAGTATTCTAGGAGGTATTTTTGGCGGAATAAGGAGTTTGCGTAGTAACCTTAACAGCGTATTATCCGCAGACAGACGGGTAAACAGAAAGATTAAACTAGATACTAGAACAGTATCTAAGGCACTATATTAATTATGCATAGAATAATTAGGTATTGTTATTACCAGTTACACAGTTTGCATACAACGCAACACTATAAGAAGAAATAGGAACGTTACTATTTAAGGCGAATTATAGATACAAGCTAAGGTCATCATTATTACCACATTAAGTAAAGAAGACAAGTAGCACAGCTAAAGAAAGAATGGAGACTTTAATAAATCTTTATATAGACCTTAAAGAAACAGCTAAACTAGTACAAGAATAAATAAAAAGGTACTACAATACTAAGAGATCTAAGGGACTAGATCTTAAGGAGGGAGATAAAGTGTGGCTACTACACAAAAATTTTAAGAGTTGATAACCAAGCAAGAAGTTGGACTATATTAGACTAGGACCTTTTAAAATTATAAAGAGGATTTTATTGGTTACGTATAAGTTAAACCTACTAGCTAAGATAAGAATCTACCCTATATAGTATATTGCAATGCTAGAGCTAGTATACGGAGATGTTAAACCACTAGTCTACAAGGCAGATATATAGTAGTAAGTTCTTTGATTAACGTCTGATACGGATGCTATCCAGCCCCACGCAGACTACTCTGTACACAGGGGAAACTTATAAATTGACAAGAAGAAAACCCCTGTTGGTGTAGAGGACGGAAAACCCCTATGAGCCACCTCAGTAGGATGAAAAACCTCTGCTTTGCCATATTTGTCCATAACGGCGGCCCTGCGGGCCTACAGCTATGTCCTGCCTCCTTGGATGTTCGATCTCCTTTGGAACCACTGCTTCCTTCCTTAGCTTATCCCAGTTGGGGTTTACTACGTCCCAGCTAGGCCTTGCCAATTGATTGCTGTGCCTTGCCTTACTGTTTCCCATGCCTTAACCACCCCCTGTGTGCTATCTCTTGTTGTTGACCTTGCCATATACGCCATGCCTCCCCCCCCCTAAAGCTATCGAAGGCGTAAGGGGGATTTATCCATAGCCATAATACCGAAAGGCTAGCGGGACATTGTATACTGTGTACTAGGTGTCTTGCGCCTGGGCCCCAACCAGGCTCTCCCTAGGATGGCCAGTCGTAGAGAGGAGACAGAAAACCGTAAGGTCGCTGTCCAGGCCGCCAGGCAGTATTACGGTAATGGCGAGTGACCGCATGCTCCGCGGGCGACTGCCCTGGGGGTTAGGAGGGGCCGTATATTTGCTCGTCCGTTCGTGCTTGACCGTCTCGTCCGTTGATGTGAGGTCGTCGATGCTTTCCACTGGGGGTAAGGGGATGATACCGAATGCCGTGCATCCATGTTGGATCGTACAGGTGCCCTGATAGAGTACCGTGATAATAGCTGTTATCGTGATGGGGTACCAACAGTGGAGGTTTTCAAGATCTCACCATCTGAAAATTTCTCACCACCGCCCCAACGCTCACAACCACCACCACGAAGTCGTATCGCACGCTGTGCGACGTCTCTGCGTTGGCTCTGGGTCTGAACTTCGAAGACCCAGGTTCGTAGCCGTCACCACGTACAGGTGCAGAGTCCGTTTTCGACGGCCAGGCAGATATATATAGAGGGCAAGAAGAAGACAAATAGTAAGTTTTAAAGATTATTAGTTATAAGGACGTAGATAATAAAACATAGTATAAAGTAAAGTAGATAGGCTATAGTAAGACTACCTAGAAACCACTAAGCAATCTAGAAAACGCTATAGGAAAGGTATAGGAGTATTAAAAGAAAGTAGGTCAGGCAGTATTAATAAAGAAGAATTACTAAAGAACGAGTTACCTAAGGGGGACCTAAGAGGAGCAATTACTAAGCTACTTGGAGTTGTTTCCCTTATAGGAGGAAAGTCCGTTCTTTTGTTACCTAGCTTAGACAGACCCTGTTAAATAAGTTTCCACTCCTTAGAACAAACCTTTTTATGAACCTTCTTAAGCCAAAGAAGACACGCTAAGGTAAACAAGTATGCCTTGTAAGCAGCGCGAGTACGTTAAAGCTTAGTAAGGGAGGCTAAGAGCTTATCATTAAGTTTCGCAGCGGTAGATTAAATATAAGACCCTATAATAGGTTACTTAGGGAACCCAAAGACTATTAAAAGTTATAGGACGCGCATATTTAGCATTAGAGACGGAGCGAACATCACAGGACGATTAAATGTTTACTTTAATGCACTCTAAGTAAAAAGAAGGTTGTTAAGATAAAGGACTTACTAGCGCGATATAAACTAACCCCTCTTTTACATAACGAGAATATAGAGACGGCATTATCTCACCCAGAGACAGTATTATAGCAATAGTGCGAGACCGATAAGCTATAGAAGAAGAAGAAGAAGCTTTAGGTATAATAAGTAAGGATATTAACCAAATTAATTAAACAGATATTACACCTCTAGTAGACAACTTGGAGATATTAGAAATCTTTAAAGACGAAGATAAAGAGAAGGGAGATAGTATTACGGACAGCTTAAGTATAATATTATAACTACTTAGAGAGGAGTCGGCGGAAGCTAGTTAGTTAATATAGGCATAGTCTAGGATAGATTTAGTGGAACTATATAATAAGGAATAGTAGCTAAGGTTATATAATATGATCTATATAATCTATATAATCTGTATAATCTATACGGAGTAGACAGAGCATACATACCTTACAGAGCGAAGGGATTTCTTAGGCGTATAGTTATATATTTAAAGGACTATAGTCCCTACCCAGATAGTTCTCTCTTTATAGTGAATTTTAGAATACAATTAGAGTTAATCTGTTAGGCAACTACTCTACTAGTTGTTATTATGTTGTTAACCTGTTTATATCTATATACCTAGCCCAATAACAGGACCCACCGTAGTTCTTGCTATAAGGTTCTGTTACAGCCCTAGCCTAATATACAGCATTAGCATCGTCGCGGTCCGCGAAGGCTGTAGACCCCCTATTACTCACTAATAGAACCGACCCTATATTTGACAACTGGAAGCTTTAATTGTAGGATAAGCTTAAAGTTAATATGGACCACTTTCCTAATACCTAAGCTAAAATGGTATACGTTTTTGGCCGTACTGGCGGTGACGTATAGATATACCTACGTCCGTAATACGCCTAGGACTTAGCAGACCCCTTCCTCTCTAAAGAAGAGATAGTTAACTACCTATCTTCTATTTATAAGGACCCCTTTAAAGTATAGAATGCCCGTCTTAATTATAAAAGCCTAATAATGAAAATAATAAAAACCTTCTTGGTTTTCTAGACCCGCTTTCTATACCTAGCCGGACAGGCCTAAATCCCCTAAGAAGATTTAATGCTAGACTTCTTTAATAAGCTTACCCTAGACCTATAGCGCGCCGTACTGCCGGTTTATACTACTGTATAGACGCTAAAGGAACTTATAGATTAATGCCTAGCTATTAACTAGGGCCTTCGTTAAATTAAGGTATGTGCTGAGTGGTATAAGACTAGAAGCTCTGCCAACCAGAATATAAGTACTATAAGAACGGGCTGTAACGCCCTAGTAAGATCTATAACCTCTATAGCACCGGCCGTACAGCCTGCCGCTAATTTAGCAGCTAGCTGTGTAGCTAGCCCTGCCGTGGGTCCAGTGAATGCTCGGCCTATATACAGTAACCCCTGTATATAGGCCCTTAGTAATTAGGGAGCTTGCTTCTCTTATGGCCAGAAGGGCTATATTGCAAAGAATTACCTAATAAACGTAAAAGTAGGCAAGATTCTGTTAATCTAGGAGGATAGCATAGAGTTGGAAAAAGAGGAACCCTAGAGGAAGACTCCTCTCTAGGGTTAAAAGGGATTAATATGTTATATATTAATCTAGGTTAGCTAGTTGGTAGAAGAAGCTATATTATCCCTTATACTTTATTCCGTAATAGATATTAAGTTTTAACCTCTAGTTTAGCTAACTCTAGAGTAAATGCCTTTGCCTTAATAGACACCCTATATGCTATAAAGCTGGCTAACTTTTTAAATGCATCTATTAAAGAACTGCCCAAACTAATTCCTATTTGCGGGTATAACAGATGGATAGGACCACCTATTATAACTATCTTGCAGATTTACCTCCGTATTAACGGACAAAGGTAGTTTAATGTCCCCTTGCTTATTACAGACCTAGGAAGCCATGATATAATTTTAGGAAGAAAATAGCTAGCCTATTTAGGCTTATAGCTTGATATATAGAGCAGATAGCTTATCTGGCCCAAAACCCTACCTCTAACCCCTTCCTTTCTAAAAGAGATTAGTATTATAATGGAGAACCTTATATGGCTATAGATAAACACCGTTTACTAGGCTAATACTATGCGTAGGGACTAGGCTTTTAAAAAGGACATATAGCTTAACCCGTAACGGATCTATATACTACGCCACCCCCAGACTACCTATGTTATGCCACCCATACTAGAGATTAAAAAAGTTAGTAAAAAGCTAGCGGAGCTCCCTATAGGGAACTTAGGCCCTATGTAGCCACAAAGAATAGCAAGGAGCATTAGATGCTATACTAAATATATAAACCAGAGGGACAACTTATAGAAGATGGAATAGGAGCTAAGAAAGATTATAAACCCTAAACTATAAAATATAACCTAATAACAGTCCGTAAAGAAACCTATAGACCTCCCACTAGTTAATATCTGCTGTATTAGTGCCGTAGGATTCTACCAGAACTTGGTTTAACCTAATACTATTACCTTTACCACTAGCTTATATGAAATTAATTAAATGATTAAGGAAAAGGAAAATAAGCTTAGCGAATAGGAAGGCGAGCTTATAGATAAGGAGCTGGTAGAATAGAAACTACCCTATTAATACTAGAAATTTAAGGATGTGTTCTCTAAGACAGCGTCTAATATACTCCCGCCTTACCAACTATATAACTATAAGATTAAGATTGAGCTAGACAAGGAAGACATACTTAGCTATAGCCCCCTTTGTTAGCAGTCTACTGCTAAATTATAGGCTATAAAGCAGTACCTTATTGATAACCTAAATAAGGGCTTTATTAAACCCAGTTAAGCCCCTTTTAACTCGCCTATTCTCTTTGCTAAAAAGCTAAATAGAGGTCTTTATTTCTGCATTAACTACCGCAAACTAAATAATATAACCCGTAAGGACCGCTACCCACTGCCCTTATTTAATAAGACTTTAACCTAAATAAGTAGAGCTAAAATCTTTACTAAGCTTAATATCCGTCAGGCCTTTTACTGGACTAGGATAGATCCTAGATTAAAAGATTTTACTATATTTTAGACCCATTATAGAATATATAAATATAAAGTACTTCCTTTTAGACTAACTAATAGACCGGCTACGTACTAGTGATATATAAATAATATACTCTTTAACTACCTTGACGACTTCTATACGGCCTACCTAAATAATATTATAATCTACTCTAAGAATAAGTTAGAACACAAGGAGTATATCTATAAAGTCCTACAACGGCTCGGCGAGGCCGGTCTCCAGGCTGATATTAGGAAATTGGAATTTAGTGTTAAGCGTATAAAGTACCTAGGTTTTATTATTAGTATAGACAGAATTAAGGCCGACCTAGAGAAAACGGCTGTAATTGACCAGTAGACACCCCCACAGACTATAAAGGGGGTGCAATTATTTTTAGGTTTCTATAACTTCTACTAACGCTTTATTAAGAACTATAGCAGGATTACCTAGCCGCTTAACCGCCTTACTAGGAAGGACCAGCCATTTTACTTTAACGCTATATATATGCAGGCCTTTAATAAGCTTAAAAAACGGCTAGTATCGGCTCCCCTACTTACCCACTTTGACCTAAAATAGCCCTTGATGCTAAAAACCAATGCCTTAGACGGCGCGATAGCTGGTGTTTTCTCCTAAAAATAACTGGACGGAGAATAGCACCCTATTGTATACTATTTAAAGACTATAATAGATGCCAAGCTAAACTACTATATCTATAATAAAGAAATACTGGCTATTATCTCTAGCTTTTAGTACTGGCGTATATAGCTAGAGGGGACCCCTAAGCCTATTAAGGTAGTTTTAGATTATAAGGCCCTAGAATACTTTATAATAATTAAGGCCCTTATAGCCTGGTAGGTACGCTAGGTGGATATCCTATCTTAATTTAACTTCTTAATTATGTATAAACCAGGCACTATAAACCATATGGATGCTTTTATAAGGCGTAAACAGGACCTAGGTAACCAGGCGGCTGCGAAGATTTTATCATAGACCTAGACACTACTATAACTAGAGCACCTTAACCCCTAGATACAGGCAGAACAAAATATAGACCCTTTGGACGTTAAGATATGTCCTGTTAACTCCATGGAACTTGACCTTATTGATAAACTACTGCAGGCAAACCGTACGGCCCCCTCTCTATAGGAGTACCGTGAAAAGGCAAAGAATGTTGCCAGCCCATAGTCCCTTAAAAACGGACTACTTAAGCACTAGGAATAGCTAGTAGTAGCTAAGGAATAGAACTTACGGACCTAGCTTATTGCTAAAGCTTATGCCTAGGTCTCTACGGCCTACCCCAGAAAGAATAAGACTTATAAAATTATTAGTAACCAATACTACTGGCCTAGAATAGTTACGGATATCAACCGCTATATATGAAACTATAACGACTACTATAGGTCTATAATTCTATGGGACAAGACCTTAGGACTATTAAAGCTACTTCTAATACTAGAACGCCCCTAGCAGTATATCTCTATAGACTTTTACAAGCTGCCTATAGACTGTGATGGATATGATATAGTAATGATCCTAGTTAACTGTTTTGGTAAGCGCCCATTCTTAATCCCCTATTATAAGGATATTAATGCCAAGGAGGTAGCCTAACTATATATCTATTATGTCTACCAAATCTACAGACTACTAGATACTATTATATCCAATTACAGGCCATAGTTTATATTAGCCTTCTAGAATAAGTTTACTTAGATCCTTGGTATTAAGTTAAAGCTTTCTATAGCATATCACCCCCAGACAAACGGTTAGATGGAGATTGTAAATTAATACTTGGACTAGAGGCTTTAGCCCTTTATTAACTACTTCTAGGACAACTAGGGCAAACTACTACCCCTAATAGACTACGCCTAGGCAACCCTACCCCATAACTCTATAGGATTTGCACCTATTTAGCTAGAAATGGGATACTTACCCTGTATAAGCTTTAACTAGGAAAGACCAGAGGGGCCATAAACCGTACGCGAAAGACTGTCTTATAAGAAAGCCCAGTAATACGCCAAACGCTTAGAAGAAGCCTAGACGGTAGCCTATATAAATCTAGAAAAGGCCTAGAGATTAATAGAACAGCAGGCAAATAAGTATAGGCGCAAGCCTAACTTTACTATAGATAATAGGGTCTAGGTTATAATAAAGAACTAGAAGATAAAACGGCCTAGCCGCAAGCTAGACTATAAGATGGCAAGACTATATAAAATCCTTAATAAAGAAGGCAACTTGTATAAGGTTGAGCTTTTAGACTTAATTAAAGTCTACCCTATCTTTTTGCTGGATAAGCTACAGAAAGCTGCAAATAACCTACTACCTAGACAAAAAAATAAGCTTCCCCTGCCAATTTAAGTTAATGGCGACAATAAATAGGAAGTTAATAAAATACTAGCCTATAAACTAGTATAAGGAACGCTATAATACCGTGTCTAATAGAAAGGCTACAATCTAGACCTAACCTAGTACCCTACCTGGAACTTTATAGGCTGCCCCCAGAGGCTTAAAGAATTCTATAACTAATACCCTAACAAACCTGGACCCCCGAAGTACCTCGATAAGAGAATGAAGTGCTAGCATAGCAAAGACAATAGGCTGCCTATTGAGCATAAAGACAAGAATACCCTATGGATATAATACGGACATATAAAGCCTGAGGACAGGCTTTTTCGGAGGGGGGGGGGTAATGTTACGGCGCTGGTGGAAAACGGTGGATCTTGGCAGACGTGGATTATAGTAGACGCGAGTCACGTAACTTGAGGACCGCATAAAATATCAAGCGGCGCTGCTATTCTTCTCCTTCCTTTCTCTAGCTTTGGATCCTCATTTATAGACAATCCAATTATATAGGCTTGCATGCGTCCTTCTTGCTGTGCTCGTGCCTCGATTGACTAAGTCGCTAACAGCCGCATACTTGCATACTTCGCTCCTATTATTATTAGGCGCCAAAATAGGCCCCTCTAAATTTAGCTGGCCAGTATACTTAAGATAGCTTCGCCCTCGCTTGTTAACTATAAATAGCTACCTATCTTCTCTTCTCCCGCTAGACCTGCCTATTTTACTTACCGTCCACCTCGCTCGTCTTTAAGTATTTATTAATAGTAGTATTATACCAACCCTCCTTTAATAGATTTGCCGATAATAATATAATATATATTAATACCTATTAGATAAATACTCTTTATCTAAGGAGAGTGTCACGGGACACCTCCGTGACACCTTATATACGTCCACCTGTTTCCACCTGTTTCCACCAACGCAGTAAGAAGAGACCGACCACGACGAGACGGCAATCTGACGGCAATCTGCCGCATTCTGCCATATTCTGCCAAGTCCACTAAATCCTGCCAAGTTCTGCCAGGACTACTACTCGAATCCTATTCTACTCCATGTATGTATTAACTAAGCAACCAAGTTTATAATATATACCCTTTCTTCCCGTTTCCTTACCTTCTCTCCTTACGCAACATCTTAACTTTATTACACAGTTTATATACATAGCTTAATAATATCTACTTTGCTATATATTATTACCACTTGTACTTACTCTATAACACTATATTGCGTCTAAACCTATACTTTGCCCTGCCCTGTTTAAAATGCAGAATGACCTTAAAGCCCCTATAACGGCCGCTAATATTATATCCGCACTCTAGGAACAATTGGTAGATATATAAAAGTTCTTTATAAACGCCCTTATATAAAACTAAGCTGCTATAGCTTAATAGTAAGCTAAATAAGAAGCATAGTACTAGAAAATAATTAAGGCCCTCTAAAAAGAAATCCGTACCCTTAAGATGCCTACGCTAAGCCTATAAGACTAATTGCTATTACTAGAAGCCAATACGCGGAATATAAGCCCTAAACTAGTAATAGTTATTCCACTAGTAGAACCAACTACTATGTTATAATAATCTAAAAAATTACTAGACCCTTTAGTATTTACTAGCAAATAATAAGAGCTTCAGTTATTCTTAAGCTGACTTAAGAATAAGCTAACTGGTAATACTAACTGTTACCTAACTAAAGCTAACCAACTCTACTACGCCCTAAATTGACTAGGAGGAGACGCAGCTGACTTTATTAAACCTCTTTAGCCAAACTTAGTATAAAGCCTAGTTATACTTCTTAAAGCTATATATAGTAACCTAAACCGCCAAGCTACCGCTTAAAGAAAGATAAACCATATAACTTTAAAAAAAAAGTTTTTTAGTATACTTCTCCGAATTTAATTGTTATGTAAAGGAAATAGGCTAGAATAACTCCATACTAATTAATAGCCATATTAAATCTCTAAGCCCTAATTAGTATAGACCTACTAGGAGCCCTTAACGCCTGCGCAAACGTTATTAATAAATGGTATGATAATATACTACGCCTAATACCGAAGCCCGCTTTTTAATATAATATAACAACCCTATAAATGTCTACTAAGTTATTATCCTAGCCTAAGCACCCTGACGCCATAGATATTAATACTGGGATCCTAGGATACGCCCTATTAGGGTCCTTTAAATAAGAATAACGCACTAAGCTAGGCCTCTACTTTAAATGTGGAAGTAGCTCCCACCTTTTTAATAACTGCTCCGCCCCTTCTGGAAAGATCTATAAATAGTTAACGCTAGTAGCTGTTTACTATACTAATCTTCTAGCTACCAACCCTAATCTTTATTTGGCTCCAACTCTGCATCTAGTAAGCACCACTTATAAGGACGAAGTTATAACCAACGTTTTATAGGAACCCCTTCCCGCTTACTATTAAAAGGCATATCCTAGAGTTAAGTCGCTCTCTGGGACAGCTATATTATAGGATCTCGTTAAATGCATTAAATATTGCAAAACCTAACTCTTAGGATTGTAGTATAACTATTAACTACTATCTTTAGCAGAAGGGTTAATAGGTTAACGCTTAAGTCCTAATTAATATAGAAGCTAGCGGTATAGGATTTATTAATAAGATCTTTGTGTAAAATAATAGGTTTACCCTAACACCCCTTAACTGACATATTAATGTATTTAGATTTAATGGCAAACGCACTATCTTAGGCTATATTACTTACGTAATGGCCCTAAGACTCTAATACCTAAACCATAAAGAATTAATTAAGCTCTTTATAACTACCCTAGGTTACCTAGTAATCCTCAAACAATCCTAGATAAAGCTATATAAGGTAACCATTAATTGGGATAACCTTAAGCTTCTATCTACCGCCTCCCGTTGTAAGTAGAAGTGCCTTATAACTCGCTACTTAGACCCTAAACTGAAATCTAAAAAATCTACTAGGATCTACCAGTCTAAAATTTCTACTAATATCCACCCTATACCTAAAAAGTCTACCTAATTCTACTAACCTAAGAATTCCACTGAATTCTACTAATATAAGAATTCTACCGACGTCCACTAAGAACCTAGAAATTACACTAAACTATATAAACTAACTCCGACCACTATACCCTAAACTAAGCAAAAGCTTAAGCTTAATATATGAAAGTACTAAAAGAACTGGTATTCTATTATAAAAAGAATACTTAAAGAACCTGAACCTAAATCTAATACTAACTCTATACCTAATACTAAACCCAAACCTAAAGTTAAATAAGAAACTATATAAGAAACTAAGGATAATCCAAGTTCGCTTAATACCTTAGATATCTATATAATTAGAGCTACCCCGCTAGTATAACTTGCTAGGAAACCTAAACATACGATCTTTACCGTTATAATAGCCGATATTAAAAAGGCCCTAGTACTAAAGAAGCATACTAACCCTACTATAAAAGTACTAGTATGCCACTACTAGTACCTAGAGGTATTTTTATAAAAGGAAGCCAATAAGTTAGTAGAGCACCAACCATATAACCACAAGATTATACTTAGAAAAGGAAAATAGCTAGGATTTGGACCACTATATAGAATGTCCTAAAACGAACTCTAAGTACTGTGGAAGTACTTAGATAAACACCTTAGTAAAGGATTTATTAGAGCAAGCTCCTTGCCTATAGCTATACCTATAATCTTTGTTAAGAAACCTAGTAGCGGTCTATGCTTTTATATAGACTACTGAGCTCTTAACGCTATTACCATTAAAAATTGGTACCTGCTCCCGTTAATCTAAGAGACATTAAACTAATTAAGTAAAGCTCGCTACTATATGAAACTTAACCTTATCCACGTATTTAACCGCCTTTGTATTACAAAAGAAGATAAATGGCTTACCGCATTCCGTACTAGATATGGACTATTTAAATACTTAGTAACACTATTTGGCCTTGCAAATGCCCCAAGTTTATTTTAACACTTTATAAATAATACCCTACAATCTTACCTGGACGTTTTCTATACTGCTTATATTGATGACATCCTGGTATATAGCAATAACCTAGCTAAATATAAGAAACACGTTAACCTTATCCTAAAAGCCCTACGTGGAGCTAGCCTATAATTAGATATAGATAAATATGAGTTTTATAAAACGGAAGTTCTATACCTCGGACTTGTTATTTCTATAGATGGTATACAAATAGACCCAAAGAAGATTAAAGTAATTATAAACTGGTAAGAACCTAAAAACGTTAAGGATGTAAGAGCCTTTATAGGATTTGCTAATTTCTACTAATAGTTTATTAATAACTTCTCCGCCCTAGTTTTGCCCCTTATAGCTCTAACCTAAAAGAATAAAGCCTTTATCTTTAACAAGGAATATAAGAAGGCCTTTGCCTATCTAAAAGTTATATTTACTACTATACCTATACTTTAACACTTTAACCTGAACTAAAAGAGTATTATAGAAGCTAACTTATCTAACTACGTCACTGGAGGTATTTTATCTTAGTATAACAAAGAAGGAGTACTACACCCTATAGTATACTTCTTAAAACGACTAAGTCTAGCTAAATATAACTACAAGATCTATAATAAGGAATTATTAGCCATTATTAAATATTTTGAATAATGGTGACCCAAACTAAAAGGCGCTGGATTTCTAATTAAGGTCCTTAGCAACTATAAGAATCTATAGTACTTTATAACTATGAAACAGCTAAGTTATTATTAAGCCTGCTAGTTAGAATATCTATCTTATTTCTAATTCTTAATTACATACCGCCTAGGTGTTTAAGGTTAAAAACCTAATACCCTAACCCGACGTTTATAAGATATACTAGTATAGGAAGAAGCGCGCACCTACTATAATTAAACCCTGCTTTACCCTAAATTATTTAATCCCTTAGCTAAAGACCTTATGGTATATGTCCTTAAAATAACTAATCAATTAATTAAATAGATTATAGTTAATAAATACCTAAATAATAAGTTTATCTAAGAAATACTTAAGCTAATTTAAGATAGCGTTAGGTGCTCTAAAAAGATCTCTTTAAGTAAATATAAAGCTTACAGAGACCGCTTATACTACCAAAACCGCCTAGTTATACCTAATTACAACGAACTTAAGCTTAAGCTTCTTAAATATATACATAACCTACTAGTAGCCGGCCACCTAGGCTAAGGAAAAACCCTAGAACTACTTTAATAGGAGTACTACTAGCTAAATATATATAATATAATACAAAGGTACGTCTCTAGCTGCTATACCTGTTAATGAGCTAAAGCTTTGTATAAAACATATAATGGCTTTCTAAAGCCACTGCCTATTCCGGATTGAAGATAGAAGAACATCTTAATTAACTTTATTATTAATCTCCCTATAAGTAAAGGCTGTATAAATATTATAGTAGTTATAGACCGACTATTTAAGATAAGACACTTAATCGCCTACCCTAATATATTAATACTTGCCGTTGCCCAACTGTTCCTGGATTATGTATAGAAACTTTATAGACTCCCTAAAACGATTATTTTTAATAGAGGCCGCTAGTTTGTTTTAGTGTTCTAGAAAGAACTAACTACCTAACTTCGCATTAAAGCACTATTATCTACGGCATATTACCTGGAAATGGATGGTTAAATAGAATATGCAAATGCTATAATGGAATAGCATATTCGGATATATATGTTATATTTGCAGGACAACTGGATGGACTAGCTTATATTTACTAAGTTTACTGTAAATAACTCCGTCTTAGAAATTATAAAGGTCTCCCCATTCCTGGCTAATTACGGCTAGCACCTGCGAATAGGTTTTAAACCCTTTAGTAATGTTCCTCGCCTAGCTTATTAGGCCTTATAAGTTGCAGAAGTAAATGAATTTATAAAGAAAATAGAAGAACTATAAAAGTTCCTTACTAACGAAATAATATGGGCCCAATCTATTTATAAAGCCGTAGTAAATAAGAACCGAACCCTAGCACTAGCTTACTAAATTAGCAACTTTATCTGGCTAGATATAAGAAATCTAAACATAAAACAACCTACTAAAAAACTTAATTGGAAGAATACTGGCCCTTATAAGGTTGAAAAAGTTGTCTTTCCTTATACTACTAACTAAAGCTCCCTAATACGGTTAAAATCCACCCTATATTCTATACGTCAGTCCTCTACCCTATTACCCCTATATTAGATGCCCTACCTAGACAGATCTAAGACCCTCCCCCACTAGTTAAAGTGGATGGTAAGAATAAGTACCTTGTTAAAAGAATTAATAATATTAAGTATAACAAACGGAAATGTAAGTATATATACCTTATAAAATGGAGAGGCTTTACGGAGCCCTTATGGGAACCCGTTAACTCTATAGGACTTATATAAGCCGTAGAAGACTTTTATAAACTCTACCTAAAACTACTACAGCCCTATCTCGCAGAAGCTTGAGTTTAAAGGGGGGGTACTATCACGGGACACATCTGTAACACCTTATATACGTCCACCTGTTTCCACCTGTTTCCACCAATATAGCAAGAAAAGACTAACTACGACAAGACGGCAATCTAACGGCAATCTACCGCATTCTGCCATATTCTACCAAGTCTACTAAATCCTGCCAAGTTCTACTAGGACCACTACTTGAATCCTATTCTGCTCCGTGTACGTGTTGACCAAGCAACCAAGTTTACAATATATACCCTTTCTTCCCGTTTCCTTACCCTCTCTCCTTACGCAACGTCTTAACTTTATTACACAGTTTATGTATATAGCTTAATAATATCTACTTCGCTATATATTATCACCACTTGTACTCACTCCGTGACAGAGAGCAAATATACAAATTTAAAAACTAATAAAGCTAGTTCTAGTATAGACTTAACTAACATTAATACCGGTAGTAACGATAACAATAATAATTAGGCATGGCTCCTCGCTAATAAAGACTACCTACCTAAGTACTACCTTAAATAGCTTAATACGTTTAACAAAGTAGAATATGTAAAGGAAGTACTAATACTTACCTACTAACTAGAAATACCTTTTCTATCCCTAAAATTATCTATAACCTATCCCTTAGTTTTAGCCCCTATATCTTTCTTCTTAGTCTTCTTTTTGCTAATTAGGCGTTTATAATATATAACCTTATATCTCCTAAGGAGCTAAGTAAGCTCTATATTAAGCCAGGCCGCAATAAGCTACTATTACGGCTAAATTAGAAACTAGACGATATTCCCGTGTTCCGCTAGTTAGTAAGAACTCTAAATAGCTAGACTATTTCTCCTAATAAACCTCTTCTATACTTTACCCTTATACCCTAAACTAAAGGGCTTAGGGAGATTACTGGCTTTACTTAGGTCTTTTACCTATATTTACTTAAATATAGTACTAGAAAGGCATTTGATAAAAATAGTAAGCTCTATTATAACCGGCCTTTCTATTAAAAGCACTAAAGAGAAATATAGGTAATGTTAGCGAGGCTATATAAAACCTAATAATATAGTATGCCGATATACAAACGTTTTTAAGGCACTACCTATTATAATATATTATAGTAGATATATAGGCGATTATCTAAGGCCTCTATCCCTAAGATGTATTAATATAGGCCGCTTATACTATAAGCCGTTTAATTAATCCTTAATAACCGCGGCAGCTTATAATAGAATAATCTCTATTAGTTAATAATTATCTTACTATCTATTCTCTGCTTAAGCAAAAAGAGTAACTTAAATACTGTCTTAAAGGTAAAGCTATAAAACATCTAAAGTATAAGACGCTTAATAGCGAAATTAATAAGGAAAGGCAACGCTAGCGGTATATATTTCTTAAAGATATTAAGAAGACCTAGGAATAGAAGTAACTAGTGTATAATATTAAACTACAGCTTACTAGCGTTTAAGTTAATATAAAGGCTAGGGTAACAATAGATCTCTATAAGGGCATATTATTAAAATAGAAGGAATTAGTTAATACAGTTATTAGCCTACTAGGTACTATATTTAAAGAGGAGATTTATTAACGCGATAGGGCTATTTATATAGTTATATAATACTGTAAAGTTAAAAAAAAGTAGAATATACCCTACCGCTTTTAAATTTTATAACCAATCTAGCGGTTATATAACACTAGTTAAGACAATAGATAAGGCTAAGATTAATTCTTAAGTTAAAGCCTTAGAAGTAGCTAAAGTGTTAGTATATAGTAAGAAGAGGCCAAAGATATATTTCCTTCATCTAGGTAATAAAAACCTATTAATTAAACAGCATATATATTCGTTTTATACCCTAGGTAATTTTAGCAAATACTTTAAGTAAAAGCACCTTATAAATATTAGGGAAGGGGAAAAGATCTAATACAACCTCTATTAGGTTGTTTTGGCGCATAAAATACACCTATAATAATATACTAATAATATACATAGTACGGTCTTATAGAGCGCTGCAACTATTTAGAACATAGATTTACTCTATAAATAGTATAATTTCAGTTTTAATACTAAGGATTAATTACGGTAAGTAGTCTTAGAAAATTCCTTTTATATTTTATAAGATAGGCTATTTTATATAAATACTAAGAAACTTTAATAGTAATAATAGAGGTTAAATGCATTTATACTTCTTTAAGGGGATTTTAGGCTTTAAGTATTATATTTTAGGGATAAAGTAAAGCCAATAGAAGAACGTGAATACTAGTTCTATAGCTAGGCCGTTCTAAAGAGATATCTCTACTATAAGCACCTTAATTAACTTAAAAAGGGACAATTAATTAGGTGTAGCTATCTAAACTATAAGGCAGCCCTTAAGAATAACTTATATATTCTGCGTTATGCCTATAACATATATAAGACTCTAATACTCCTTTAGTTTCCCATCTTTAAATAAAGTAGTGAAATCTCTAGAACTATACAGGTAGTATATGTTATATATACTCTAAATACTTCGCCAGAGTATTTAATAGCTGTAGATTTTGTTCTAAGGTAGTAGGTAATAGCTTAATTAGCTACGTTAAGGTGTTTTTAATTTAGATTAGTAAGGAATTTAGCTAGCTTTAAATGCGTCTTTATAATATTAGGTCTTCTAAATACGGCAAGATAAGTAAGTAAACCTACTCGTTGCTAATAGGCTAGTATTCTTTAAGGGTTCGTCTATTGGTCGGACGGAATTAGTTCTTTAGTAGGTAGTAGTGCTTTAGGGAACCTTTCTAGCTAAATATTAAATTAACTGGCTATCTTTTTAATATAGGAGTCTTGGCAGAGCCAGATCTTTTAACTTAGTCAATCTCGTTTAATTTAAATTCCTAGAAACTACTGTAGGTCTCCTAGTGCATAGATCTCGTATTGGTGTAGCAATTTGGCTTTAAATTCTTCCAGTCTTTAAGGTCCTTTTTAGCAAATAAAATGGTAATATTGTCTATATAAAAGAAGACAATAAGTTATCTATTAGTAAATAGGTAATTAATACCTAGGACAGGCTTCAATCTAAATTTAGTTAGTGTATTAGTAAGTTCTTTGTACTAAAGTAGTAGTAAGACCTTTAATCTATATAGCGCTATAAGTAGCTTTAGGATATGTCCGTTTTAATTAAATCCTTTAGGGTAGTGGCAGTAGACTGGCCTAACTAGTCTAGCATTTATAAATGCGTTTATAGCGTTATACTGTTAAATCTCCAAATTAAATGCGGCTGCTATAGCTATAAGGGCACGGAATATTTAAGCAGCTAGGGTTGCTGTATAGGTCTCTTCCTTGGTAATCTATAGGTCTCCGCGGACGTATAGTTGAGCTTTTAGCTTTTAAAGGTAGCTATTGTGACGGGCTTGTATAAATGCTTCTAAACTAAAGCTTGTAGATTGCTATTATATAAGAATACTAAGCTAAGGAGAAGAAGGAGAAGAAGACTATTAGTAATTAATGAGATATAATAGGTCGCTAAGGCGTTAGTGGTAGACAAGCCAATAGTAGGCGAGTAAACAGTAAGAAACAGTAAGAAACAGTACTAGACAGTATGCGACAATATAACAGGTAGTAGAATATAGCAGAATTTGGTAGGTGACGCGCCCTAGCACCGTTATATTACCCCCTAAAAAAGCCTGCCTTTAGGCTTTGTCTAAGTTCTTTATTATTATCTAAATTATTATAGTTATCTAACCCCTCTTCCTAGCATTTAATTTAGCTGTCTAACTTACATGGTAGTCTAGGGAGGTTTAGGTAGGCTAGGTGGAAATCTTATAGCTTATAGGGAGAGGACTTAAAATTAGATGCAAGGTACTATTCTGGATCTTTGTTATGGCCTACCTAGCTTATATAGTATTTTAAGGTACCACGGTCTTTCTTAACTACTAAGATCTCTTTAACTTTCTATTTCTTGTCCTCTGCAATCTAAATTGGTGGTGGGGAGTTGTTATACTATTTAGGTAATGGGTTATCCGCGGCCTTCTATAGTTAGTCTAGAGAAAAGATAGGGTAAATCTTTATTAACTTTGGTAGCTTAATCTTAAAAGAGTGCCCTATCTTCTTAGGGATCTTATAGGGGTAAGCTATTTAGTAGTCTAGCTTACGGCTCGGCCTTTAGATCTTTTAGTTTTTTATTAATACCTATACCTTATCTCCTATATAGAAGTCTACCTTATAATGGTGTTGGTTTACATTGGCCTTTTTCTTCTCTTATACCTTTTTATAATTGCTTAGGCAGTCTCCTAGGCTCTATACATTCTCTTAGCGAATATCTGGGCCTCTTTATAGCTAAGGCGTTCGCGGGCTGTTATAGGTTCTATAGGTCTATTCTAATTAAAGAATATTTATAGCTTATATCTATAGAGTAACTTAAATAGTAATATTCCTATACTATTATAAGGGAGTATAAGCTGTGCGTAGTCTATTATAGGTAGTAGTTCCAACTAGTTGTTCTAGTAGTAATTAACAAAGGGGCAGAGTTGCTGGTTAAGGTATTAGTTTATAATCTTGGTTTAGCCGTTAGTTTAAGAGTAGAATATAGTAGAGAGCTTAATTTTAATCCTAAGAATATGGCAGAATTCGTCCTAGAAGTCCAATATAAATTAGGGCCTATAGTTAGAGATAATTAACTTAGGAGCGCTATAGATCTGGTAAATGTTGTTAATATATATACGGGCTATATCTTTTATAGTTGTAGTCTTAAAGTAGGGGAGGGAAATAGCTTACTTACTTGGTTAGTTAACTACCACAAAGGCTATATTATAGCTATATTTGTCCTTTAAAAAGGATTTAAAGTCTATTATAATATGCTGCTAAGGGTGTTTAGGAACTAATAGTAGTTATAACTATTTAGGGTTTAATTTTTGGGGGCATCTACCCGTCTGCAAGTATAATAATTTTTAATAAATTGTTCTATATTAGATAGGAGTCCTTACTAGTAGTAGCGAGGCGCTAGTAATTAGTAGGTTTTATCTTAACTAGGGTGCGCTATAGAGACTTAATAATGGGCTTTATAGATTAGCTCTATTTATAGGTTGTTAATATCTAGAACTATAAGCCGTTTTTAGTATAAGAGCAGTCTATCTTTTATTTCTAAATTAGGGTTGCCTTCTATAGCTTAGTTATAGAGGGCTTTTAGGGATTTAGCTATGCGGTTCGTGATTAGGATGCGGTTAATTAGTCCTATTGGTTTATTTAGGATCTTTCCTTTTATAGGCGCTAGCTAGTTCTATTTAGGGCTTAGTTCCTTAAGAATATATAGGTTAAGCTGTTTAGGGCGGAGGAGGGCATATATCCGGTGCTAAGCCTTTAGCTTACCCTATGGTTCTATATCCTATTCTCTCTAGGTAAGAGTATTATCTTTAGAATTTTGCCTACTAGGGTAGTATATAATTATAAAGAAGAATTAGGAGAGTATTTTAGCCTACCTGGCCTATTAACTAGTAAGCTGCTTTGTTGTTATAAAATACTTAAGTGCTTTATAATTAGTATAGACTTTAATTTAAGAGTCTGTGCTTCTAAGCTCTGCGCGCTACTAGGATAATAATTATATAATAGCTAATATTTCCTTATTGTGTATCTTATAGTTATACTTAGCTAGGGCTATTATCTTTAAAAAAAATTGTAATGAGGTACTACTTGCTATTTAGGTGTAACTGTAAGAGAACTATTACTACTACTTTATTAGAGGCGTCCGTTTCTAGTATTAATTTAAGGTCTAGGTTATAGTGATGGAGAATTAGGGAGGAGGTTGGTTAGTCCTTTAGTTCCTTAAAAGCTTCTATATAATTATTATTAAAAATAAAAGGCGTGTTGTTCTTTATTAGTTATATAAGAGGCTTAGCTATAACCCTATAGTTATAGATAAACTAATAGTAGAAGTTATAGAAGCTAAGAAAGGACTGGATGCCTTTTATAGTATAAGGGGGTTTCTAGTTATATATTGCCTTAACCTTTTTAGGGTTAACTTTAATTTCTTTTATGCTAATAATAAACCCAAGGTATTTTATTTATTTTACTCTGAATTTATATTTCTTAATATTAATTTATAGGCTTATATTCCGCAGCCTCTTTAAGACCTTTTTAATATAAACTTAGTGCTTAAGTTTATTGTTTAAGTATATAAAAATATTGTCTAGGTATACTGTGTAGAATTTATTAAGGTAGTTAAAAAGAATATTATTTATATACCGTTGGTATATAGCTGGCCTATTTATTAATCTAAAAGGAAGAACTTTATATTTATAAAAACCGTAGCGGGTGTAGAATGTCGTTAGATCCTTTAATATAGGGTCTATTCTAATTTGGTAGAAAGCTTAGCGGATATTAAACTTAGTAAAGATTTTGGCTTGGCTTAGATGTATAAGGGTCTCGTTAATTAGGGGGAGGGGGTAGCAATCTTTTTAAGTAATAGTGTTTAGTTTTTAATAGTTAATATAGAAATAAAGGCCCTTATTAGGTTTCTTTATAAATAGAATAGGTAAAATAAAAGGGGCCTAACTTAGTTTAATAAACCCCTTATAAAGGTTATTAATTAAGTACTACTTAGTCACTTTTAGTTCCTTTATAGTTTGCTAGTAAATGGGGCTATAGCCTAGAGAGTTATTGGCCTCTAATTAAATCTTATGGTCGTAGGTTTAGTAGGGGGTAGTATATCTAAGGCTGCTTTTAAGAACGCGTCACTATAGTCTAAGAGGTATATAGGGAGGGGTATTTAACTAGCTCCTTATTAGTTTCCTCTACTAGCCCTTCTTCCTTATTAATAATCTAGTTAATTTTATATAAGCTAGTTATAAAGACCTTATTGTCCTTTTAATATATATTAAAGTAGAAACCTATAGCGCTAATTACCGCGATATCTACTATAGGGGGGTCGTGTAATAGTAGGGGTGTCCGTGGCCTGGGGGGCCTTTAGCCTACTAGTATTGTCTTTACTCCTTTTAACTCTTATTACATCTTCTAAAGGTTATCTTCTACGTCCTATTAGTATGTCTTTTTCCCTATTAGCTAGATCTTTATAATTTGGAAGTTGTTTATATTACTATCCGTTCTACTTCTATAAGTAAAGTCTTCTTTAACTATAGTCCTTTAAGGAAGTATCCTTATTAGTATAGAGTTCTTACCGGCCTTGTGGCAGGCGTCTTCTTAAGTAAAGGCTAGGTTACGGTCCCTAATATCCTACTAGTAGATAGGGTCAGCCTTTACGGCTAATGTTTTATAGTTAGTACGGATTTCTCTAATAAAGGAGGGTAACTTTGGTCTATTCTCTAGCCAGATAAACTATCTTTATTAAATATTTAGCTAAATATTAAAGTAGGATATCTATTTTTAGCTAAGGATTATGTTATAGGACCCTAGGTCTAGGATATAGAAAGGGATGCTAAACTAGCATTATCTATTAATAGTGATATATAGCTTTAAGATATAGGTAACTAGCTTATTGGCTTAGCCATTATAATCTTTTATTTAAACAGGCTTCTCTAATTAGGTAGCATTTATATTTAAGAACTTAGCAATATTATTCACATAAGCAGTATTTATAAAGGTAAAGCCATTTGCTCTAGTGTTAATAAGGGTAGTTATATTAACTCTATATCTATTTTAAAATACTATATATAGAACTGTAAAGTGTTTTTTACCTATTAGCTAACTTAGATTAATCTTTTTAAGATTAATAGGATACCCTAGGGGGGAGTTTTTCCCTAGGGTTCTTCTTTTTTTTGACTTATTGGATATTTTTTCTTCCTTTATCTCCTTAATATTACCTATATCCTTTAGCTCTGGACAGGATATAGTAAAGTAACTATCCTTTCCGTAATTAAAGCACGTAACTATAGCAGGGTTAATTAGGGTGTTATAATAAGCATTGGCTAAAGGTATAGTATATAGTAATTTAAACAAGGCTTATAGGTAGGTAGTTGTGACCGCTTTTAATATAAGGGTGGTTGTAGTTTATCTTCTAACGCTAGCTTCTATTAGTGTGGTAGATAGGTTCTAGTTACTACGGGACTTCTTTAGTTAGTTAGAATAAGTATTAATTTATTTTAGTTCTAAATTTAGTGATAAATATTAGGCTGTAAGTCTTTAGTAGGTTAGTAGGTTATTTAAGGCTACCGCGATCTTTTCTTATAGTTAGACTGTTAGCTTATTGTATAGGTCTAAACGGTAGTTCTTAGGGGGAACCTGGCCTTTACCTGCTAGGTGTAAGAACTAAGTCTAAAACTTAGTAAAGGATTAGTTTAATTTTATTATTAGGCGATTATAGTTGTAATAGGTATCCCGTACTTTATTTAGATTAATATAGATAGTAGCTAGATGCTATATTATCTTATTAGCAGATATAAACTAAATAGGTAATTTGTCCTTAAACTTAGCCTAGAGGTATTATTAGGCATCCCCAATAGTTTAATTAAAGAGGTAGAGTATTTTAGCTTCTTTAGAGGGGAAATAGTTATAGTTAATACAAAGCTTTCCTTATACCTAGATTCTCTAGTTTTTAAAGGTTAGGTCTATGCTATTTAATAATAGTAGGGGGTTAGGGAGCTTAACGGACTTTAATTGTTTTATTATTGTGTCTATACTCTCTAGTATATTATATTTAGTTAAGTAAATAGGTTAACTAAGGCTTTATAAAGGGGAGGCTGGGCTATTTTATAAGGTAGTAAGGCTTTCTAGGATCTTCTTTAGAGTCTCTTATATACTTTAGATTTAAAGATAATTAACCTTTTAATTAGCCGTAAGGGCATAAATCTACTTAATTAGGCGGCTACCTAGGTAAAGGAGGAACCTATAAGCTTCTTAGCCGATACTACTTCTAGCCTAAAATAATAGACTTAGTTAAACGCTTTATAGGCACCTATTATAGTTATAAGCGCGCTAAGGCCTTTAATATAAAGTACTAAGGACTACTATACCCTCTACTAGTACCTATATAATAATGGGCAGATATTGCCATTAATTTTATTATTAACCTACTACCCTATAAACAACGGGGCTATACCTATAAGAACATCCTTATAATAATATACCAACTTATAAAAGAGCGCCACTACGTCCTAACTAAAGGCGTAGCTGTTAGCGATATTACTAATGCCTTCCTTTACAAAATTTACTAATTATATAGGTTACCTAACTCAATTACATCCGACTAAGGTATATAGTTTAACTCTAATATATAAAGACGAATCTACTAACGCCTTAGTATCTCCGTTAAGATATCTACATCCTTCTACTATAAAACCACTAGATAACTGGAAAACGCTAATACTAGTATAAAAGTATACCTATAATAGGTAGTTGCCTATAGTTAAGATAACTAGGCAGATTACCTTCTACTAGGTAAATTTATAGCGAATAACTACATCTTAACTACTATAGGACTTATACCGTTCTTTGTAAATAAGGGTTATTATCCCTAATCTGGTATAGAGCCACCAGAACCTATTAAAAAGAAATTACTATATAGAAAACACCTTAAGATGCTACTTGCCGACTAGTATATAAACCGTATAAAAAATCTACTCAACTACTATAAGGGAGAAATGGCCTGGGCTTAAGTAAAGTAGGCCTATTTTACTAACTGTTATAGAACGCCACTACTAAAGATGCGTGTTAGCGACTAGGTATAGCTAGATATACGCAATATCTCTACGTAGAGGCCTATAAAGTCACTTAATTATAAGAACCTTAGCCCCTACCTAATTAAATAAGTTATTAATAGGGGAGCTGTATATAAGCTAGAGCTCCTGCCTGCCCTAGCCACCTATGGGATATAGCCCGTATTTTACCTATAGCTACTATACCTTTATTAGCCTAAACTCCTACTAGTACTAATTTGAGATAAGAACAAAGATAAGAACTATAAGGAATAGATTATTAAATAAATCATTAACTCTAAATACTTTAGCAAAGGCAGAGGATGGTGGCTCTACTATAGAGCTATCTATACAGGATTTGATATAGAATAGCTAGAATAGCAACTATAAGAAGACTTTAAAAATGCAAAGGACCTAATTAGTAATTTTCACTATATAAACCCACAGAAACTAGGCCTAAGTAAAGATTTTATACCTAGTCCTCTATAGGAGCCCTTATAGAGTTAAACTGTTATATATTGCCACATAAGGGTAAATTGCCGTTAGATTGCCGCAGATTGCTATTATATAATGGCAAAATGCGATTATATAACTAGAATATTAATAAGATGTCCAGAAACTTCAACTAGCGGTTAAAGTTATTTAATTAGTCGGATTCTTAGGTGCCAAGCCTTATTACATAACGTTTTTTTTTTATATCTGATTGTATTATACTACGTACAATACTGCGCATGCAGCCTCGGGCTATGGCGCTATAGTTCTATATACATGAATCCTTTCTAGGCAGCTTAATATATACTAGTAGCTATGTCCTAATAGTTTATAAACCCCTAAGGGTTTATAGCTCCTTAGTAAAATACTAAGTTACTACAACTACTAGGGAATGAGAAAACGGTAGGAAAAACCATAGGAAATCCTAACACCTATCCCTATCCTTTTGCAATTTATTTCTGTCCTTTTGCTCTCTACTATCCTTTTACTAGGAGCCTAGTAGGAGTTACCTCACATAACGTTATTTTAAGCCCTTAGCGATACCCCTTTACTTTTCCTTCCTTATACCTTAAATGTCCCTTTTATATATATATAGCAACCACAGCGTCGCCGGAGCTCCGCCTCTATAAGAGGGGGGGTAGTGTCACGGAACCCCACCGTAGGGGCCTCCATAGGAGAGCCCCGTGCTCTCGCGTACACCTCGCGTACAGCTTACGTCAGCTACGCGTAGGTATATTACCTCCTTACGCCCTCGACCCTTACGATCGATCGCGTAACGTCTTGTAGACTCCCCGAATATATACGTTCTGTAGCCATTGCCCCCGTCCCGTGACATTACGTTGCGCCTTTTTTATTACCGACGCTTAGCCTATAACCAATTCTACATCTCTACGATACTACAGGCGCTACTAGAAGCAGCATGTCTCCTACTTTATACTTCCAAAGAACTAACAATAGTAAGACAAAATTTCTTACTAGCTACTATATTAAACTTAAAGAATAATTCAATACCTATATTAAACCCACAACACTAATTAATTCTAGGAGGATTTAATTTACTAACTATAGCCTTAACCCCTAAAGGGAAGCCTAGTGGCTTAAAAGACTATAATAACCTTAATAAGGTAGACATTGATAATATCTTATTTTTTATTAATTATATAACTACGGATAAATAAGCTAAAGGGCTACTACCTATTAAGATTAAGATACAAGACGCCAAGACTTTTTTAAAAATGGTAGTATAAGAACCTAATAAATACTACTACCTTTTATAGAACTACTATCTAAAGCTTATATAAGCTAAGATACGTGCTGCCTAAGATTATAATATTATCTAAGACCTATAAGCTTATAAGGCGCTCGCTAATAATATACACTAAGAGATTAAAGATGACCTCCATATATCTAAACACAACGTCTAATAATTAAAGAAGGCCGAGATTACACTCATTACTATAGTTATAGAAAGAGAGGGTATAATTAAATACTTATAATCTTAGCTTAATAAGCACATTTATAATAATACTAGATACCCCTTTGCCGTATATAATGCTACCTAAGTCTCTACGCCCCTAGCAACCTCACCTACCTAAACTGCTACTGTAGGGTCTAATATACGCTACCCTAACCCCCTAATCTTCTAGGGTAACCGCAAGGAATATAGCTACTAGAAGATATAAGTCTATAAGAAACTAACCTAAAGCGCCTGCCTTTTCCCTATAGAAGATGCTAAGATTGGCTATATTATTAGGCAAATAAAGGGCATCCTGTTTAATAGGCTCTTTGCTTAATGGGAGACTAGTAGTTTTTAAAAGTAGCAGTTTTACTAGGAAGCCCTTAAGGACCTTAACTAAATATACTACAACTATAACCTAGTGGCCACTAGTCAAGCTAAACTACGTGCCTTAAAGATAAGTCCCACTAAATTATTTAACAAGTTCTATGTTAAATTTTAGGAATATACTAGAGTCCTTACTTAAGACGATGCTAAAGACCAGGAAGATCTTCTTAAAAAAGTCACTTATTGCCTCAGTTACGCAGCCGCTAGTCATAACTATAATAATATTTATAATATAGTAGCAGCCCTATAGAAGATTAAATGATGGCTGAACTAGATTGCTACTGTAAACCCCTACCTAAAGACCTCCTTATAGAAGCCCTCCGGACCTACTAAACCACTGACGCCTACTACCCTAAGCAACACTACTGGTCTTAATATCGACCTCTCTATACTAACCTTCCTATAGAAGCTACTAGACGGAGAACGTAAGCTACTCTAGAAGCTAAAGCGTTGCTATAGATGCCGTTAAAAAGGCTATTATAGCTATAGCCTAAACTACCTAATAGCTAGGTTTAGCGGCCGCCGCTTAATACCTAACCCAGTACCTCGAACACCAAATATGTTGCTATGTACCACTACTATATAAGACGAAGACGCAGCAACAATAGTAAAGTTAGATATGGAAATGGAAAACGCCAAGTCCTAGCCCTAAGTTATAGGCTAGGACGCCTTAATAATAAGGGGATCTATATATTAGCCTGCTTAATAGATAACTTAGTAAAGACAAATAGATAGAAATAGATAGTTTTACCTATAATGGAAATCACTACCAAAAAACAATATAAAAGCCGTTCCATAATTAATTGCGGAGCTATTAATAAATTTGTAGATATCTAATTTGTGTATACTTATAACCTACCTATTTTACCCCTTACTAAAGCCCGCGCCCTATAACTTGCTGATAGTAGTTATACCACACAGAAGATTACCTATATGGTATAACTCCACCTAGATATAAATAGGCACTAGAAAGAGCTCTAGGCCTATATTATACTACTTACTAACTACCCTATTATCCTTAGAATAAACTAGCTTAAATAACACAACCCCACTATTAACTAGAAAAAGAGAGAAGTAACCTTTAACTCTAAATACTGTAGAGAGACTTACCTAAGGTATGGCCTAGCCGCCTCTACCTACTCCTTAGGATATTAACCCAAGGAACCTATTATTACCCTACCTATGACCAACTGCTACTATATAAGTGCCGCGGCCTTCTACTATATAGCATGTAGAAAAGACTGGACTGTTGCCACAGCCTCCTAATTATAACTATATAAGCTTAATAAATAACAGGACCACGTCCTCTATAGTAATAGGATAGACATAGTTAACCTCCTAGAAAATAATACCCTTATAAAACTCTACGGACTTTCACCTTTAGACTTTAAGAAGTTTATAAAGCTTAAAAAAGGACTTATTAATAAGGAACTCCGTAAGCTCCTCCCTAAGAGGTACCATAACTTTATTGACGTGTGCTTATAAAAGAGTGTAGATATACTCCCCCTATATTAACCTAATAACTATGCCATTAATACCAAATAAGGAAAAACACTACCCTATAAAAGACCCTACCTAATATTAAAAGACGAACTTCTAGTTGTTAAAAAGTATATTAATAAGCACCTTAATAAAGGGTTTATTTGTCCCAGTATATCCCTAGTAGCCGTCCCTATTCTCCTTACTAAGAAGCTAAGAGGAGGTATTTAATTCTATATTAACTATAGAGGACTTAATACTATTACAATTAAGAACTGATACCCTATACTACTTATATATAAGACTCTTAAGCGGCTTAGCTAAGCTAAAATCTATACTAAGCTTAATATTATTGCCACCTTTAACCACCTCCGAATACGGGAAGGTAATAAATAGAAAACCGTATTTACATCGCGCTTTGGCCAGTTTAAATATACCATTATGCCCTTTAGCGTATGTAACGGTCCAGGCAGCTTCTAAAGCTACATTAATAACGCCTTATAGGACTACCTTAACGACTTCTGCTCTACGTACCTGGATAATATACTTATTTATAGCAATAACCCTTCTAAGCATACTAAGCACGTTTAAAAAGTCCTACAGCGCCTTAGGGACACAGGACTTTATATTAACTTAAAGAAGTACGAATTCTTAGTTATAGAAGTAAAATACCTTAGACTAATTGTCACTACTAAGGGTGTCTATATGGACCCTAAGAAGGTATATATAATCACCAAATGGCAAACCCCTAATTGCATTAAGGATGTATAAGCCTTTCTTAGTTTTGCTAACTTCTATCAAAAGTTTATATACAACTTTTTGGGTATTATAGTACTACTTATAGTAATAATGCGAACAAAAGGCCTTTCTATAAAAGAAAGAAAAACATATCTATATTTTACCTAGACGCCTAAATACAAGAAGGCGTTCTAAGACCTTAAAAATGCTTTTATTAAAGCACCTATCCTAGCTTATTTTATACTAGGATGACAACTCTATCTTAAAACTAACTCCTTAGACTATGTCAACGCAGGCGTCCTCTCCTAGATGGGTAATAACAGCCTCCTCTACCCAGTCGCATTCTACTCGTCTAAGCTTACACCATAAGAATGTAATTATAAGATCTATAATAAAGAACTCCTTACCATTATATAAGTATTTAAGGAATTCTAACTAGAACTCTTCTTAGCAGAACCTGATTAGCTAACTAAAGTCCTTACAGACTATTATAACCTTAAATACTTTATAACTATGAAATAGCTAAACTAACGCTAAGTATACTAAAACAAGTTCCTCTCTGGTTTTAACTTTAAAATTATATATAGGCTAGGAGTATAAGGTATTAAGCCTAATAGCCTAATACGCCGCTTATAAGACCTTCCTTAGTTTAAAGATAACCCCTATAACTAGTTCCAATAACAGATAATCCTAAAAGCATAAAATTTGGCCTTAGGCATACTACCTACAATAGAGCCAACTGTACCTTAGCTTTATATAACAGAACTAGAGTTACCTCCTAAAATCAACGAGCTTATTACTACGGTATATAATACCTCTGTTAATCCATTACTACACTAACTTATTGCCGCAAAGACTGCCGGCACCTGTACGATACCTATTAACCTCTGAAGCTTAGGCCAGATTGATATGGCAGCCTTAGAAGTAAAAGAGAACAAGCTCTATTATAAAGGCCGCCTATTTATTCCTAACTTAGAAAATCTATAACAGCAACTAATCTAAATAGCCTATAACCTCCAATTAAGCGGCCACCTAGGCAAAGGAGGAACCTATAAGCTTCTCAGCCAATAATACTTCTGGCCTAAAATAATAGACTTAGTTGAACGCTTTATAGGTGCCTGCTACGGTTATAAGCACGTTAAGGCCTTTAATATAAAGTATTAAGGACTACTACACCCTCTACCAGTGCCTATATGACAATGGGCAGATATTGCTATTAATTTTGTTGTTAACCTACTACTCTATAAATAATGGGGCCGTACCTATAAGAACATCCTTATAATAATATACCAACTTATAAAAGAGCGCCACTACGTCCCAATTAAAGGCGTAGCTGTTAGTAACGTCACTAATGCCTTTCTTCGCGAAGTTTACTAATTATATAGGTTACCTAACTCGATTACGTCCGACTAAGGCATACAGTTTAACTCTAATATATGGAGACGAATCTGCTAACGCCTTAGCATCTCCGTTAAGATGTCCACATCCTTCTACTACAAAACCGCTAGATAACCGGAAAATGCTAATACTAGTATAAAAGCGTACCTATAATAGGTAGTTGCCTATAGTTAAGATAACTAGGTAGATTACCTTCCACTAAGTAAATTTGTAGTAAATAACTACGTCTTAACTACTATAGGACTTACACTGTTCTTTATAAATAAGGGTTATTACCCCTAATCTAGCATAGAGCCACCAGAACCTATTAAAAAGAAATTGCTATATAGAAAACGCCTTAAGATGCTACTTGCTAACTAGCATGCAGACCATATAAAAAATCTACTTAACTACTATAAGGAAGAAATGGCCTGGGCTTAAGCAAAGCAGGCCTACTTCGCCGACCGTTATAGAACGCCACCACTGGAGATGCGTATTGGCGACTGGGTATAGCTAGATACACATAATATCTCTACGCAGAGGCCTATAAAGTCACTTAATTATAAGAACCTCGGCCCCTACCCGATTAAACGAGTTATTAATAGGGGAGCCGCATATAAGCTAGAGCTCCTACCTACCCTAGCCACCCGCAGGATATGGCCTATATTTCACCTATAGCTACTACACCTTTACCAGCCTAACCCCCTACTGGGATAGATATAGCCTAAACCCCTACTAGTACTAATCCAAGATGAGAACGAAGACGAGAACCACAAAAAATAGACCGTTAAACAAATTATTAACTCTAAATACTTTAGCAAAGACAGAGGACGGCAGCTCTACTACAGAGCTATCTACACAGGATTTAACATAGATTAGCCAGAATGGCAACCATAAAAAGACTTTAAAAATGCAAAGGACCTAATTAGCAATTTTTACTACATAAACCTACAGAAACTAGGCCTAAGTAAAGATTTTGTACCTAATCCTCTATAGGAGCCCTTATAGAGTTAAACCGTTATATATTACGACGTAAGGGCAAATTGCTGTTAGATTGCCGCAGATTACTATTATATAATGGCAAAATACAATTATATAACTAGAATATTAATAAGATGTCTAGGAACTTTAACCGGCGGTTAAAGTTATCTAATTAGTCGGATTCTTAGGTGCCAAGCCTTATTATATAACATTATTTTAAGCCCTTAGTAATACCCCCTTACTTTTCCTTCTCTATACCTTAAATGTCCCTTCTACATGTATATAGCAACCACAGCGTCGCTGGAGCTCCGCCTCTATAAGAGGGGGGGTAGTGTCACGGAACCCCACTGTAGGGGCCTCTATAGGAGAGCCCCGTGCTCTTGCGTACACCTTGTGTACAGCTTACGTCAGCTACGCGTAGGTATATTACCTCCTTACGCCCTCGACCCTTACAATCGATCGCGCAATGTCTTGTAGACTCCCCAAATACATACGTTCTGTAGCCATTGCCCCCGTCCCGTGATATGTAGATTCCCCGAATATATACGTTCTATAGCTATTGCCCCCGGCTCGTAACACTTAAAAAACGCTATAAGAAAGGTATAGGAGTATTAGAAGAAAAAGTATTAGAAAGTATTAATAAAGAAGAGTTACTAAAGAATAAGTTACCTAAGGGGGACCTAAGAGGAGCAGCCACTAAGGTACTTAGAGTTATTTCTCTTATTAGAGGAGGAGAATCTATTCTTTTATTACTAAGTTCCTAAAGGCCTTATTCTATAAGTTTCTACTCCTTAAAATACACCTTCTTATATACCTTCTTAAGTTGGATTAACTAAGCGGATATAGCAAGATAAGAGTTAAGAGCACGCTGTTAAGCAGCGGCAGCCTCTTACTTAGCATTGCAATAATAATAAAGCTTAGCTAACGCTACTAAGAGCTTATTATTAAGTTTCGCAGCGGCAGATTAAACCTAGGACCCTAGTAGCAATTAATAAGGGTACTTAAAGACTGTTAAGAGTAATAGGACGCGTACACTTAGCGTTAGAAATTAAGTAAACGTCGCAGAATAACCAAATATTTGCTTTAGTGCACTCTAAATAGGAAGAGGGTTGCTAAGATAAGGGACTTGCTAGTACAATATAAACTAACCCCTTTTTCGCATAATAAGAATATAGAGATGGTATTATCTTACTAAGAGATAGTATTATAGCAATGGTATAAGACTAATAAGCTATAGAAGAAGAAGAAGGAGCTTTAGGTATAATAAGTAATAATATTAACCAATTTAATTAAATGGACATTATACCTTTAGTAGATAACTTAGAGATATTAGGAATCTTTAAAGACAAAGATAAAGAGGAGGGAGATAGTATTACAGACGCTTTAAGTATAATATTATAACTACTTGGAGAAGAGTTAGAGGAAGCTAGTTAATTAATAAGGGTATAGTCTAGGATGGATTTAGTAGAACTATATAATAAGGAATAGTAACCAAGGCTATGTAATATAATTTATGTAATCTATATAATCTATAAGATCTGTAATAGAGCGAATAGAGTAGATGGAGTAGATGGAGTAAGGACTTTCCTAGGCGTATAGTTGTGTATTTAAGGACCTATAGTCCCTACCTAGATAGTTCCTTTCTTTATAGTAAATCTTAGAATATAATTGGAGTTAATCTATTAGGCAACCACTCTACCAGTTATTATTTGTACTTATTATATTGTTAACTTCCTGTTTACCTACACACCTAGCCCATTAGCGAGTTAACCGTGGTATTTCCTATAAGGCTTTGTTACACTCTAGCTCTAGCCACTCTTAGATTATTTACACTTGTGCTAGGTCTATAACTATGCCTATAGGCGTTATAATATAACCCAGGAACTTAACTTGCTTAGTATTAAAGATATATTTTAACGCCTTAGTATAGAGGCCCCAATTATCTAAGCATTCCAGCACTTCGCGGACGTATTACTTATGCTAATCTTTATCTTCTAAGTAGATTAGAATGTTATCTAGATAGATAATGTATATATAGTTAACTAGTCCCCCTAAGGCTCTGTAAATATATAATTAAAATATTATAGGTGTATTAGCTAGCCTAAAAGGCATTACCAAATACTTAAAGTGGCCATATTAGGTCTTAAAAGCGGTCTTCTACTTATCCCCTTTTTTAATATAGAGCCTATAATAGGCGTCTTATAGATCTAGCTTTATAAAGATCTTCGCCCTAAATAGTTAATCCAGCATTTTACTAACTAGTAGTAGTGGGTAACAATTCTTAATAATAATCTTATTAAGACTGTAGTAGTCTATATATAGCCTTATAGTTCTATCTAGTTTTAGGATAAAAAGGATTAGCGCGCCTGCTAGCGACTTACTAGGCTATATCTATCCCTTTTCCAGTAAGCCATTAAGGTACTCCTATAGGATCTTAAGCTCTTTATAAGAGAGGTTATAGATAAAAAGGTTTAGTGGCTGCTTACCTTCTTCTAGATTAATTATATAATTATATTTTAAGTTCTATAAAAGGACTTTAGCTTACCTACCTAAAAATACCATTAGTAAGTCCCTTAGGCCTACCAGAATATTTAATAAATTAGGGTTGCGTTTATCCTCTATATTATTGTTAAGTAGGTCCCAGAGCTCCCTTAGGACGCTTATAGGCAGTGTTACGCGCTATAGTAGCTGGTTATATATAGTTACTATTATACATTAAATAGTTTTATATAGTAGCCAGTAGAGGGTAGGGAACTCCTTAACGCAGCGTTTAAGGTGCTATAGTATACTCTCTATATATTGCTTAAGCCAGAGTAATCTATAATAATAGAAGTATTTTATAAGATCTTTAAGATTACCGCCTCCCTGTAATATCTCTATAACCTATCTAGTAGTTCCCTATAGTGTATCTATTATAGAAGATTTATTGCCTATATTAGGCTCTATACCCATTTTACTATAAAATAGAGGTTAGACCTAATACTCCTTTAGGTATAAAGTGTATACTATTTTACCTAGAGCTATATCCTCTAGGATATCCTTTAAGCTTATTAGTAATATACGCCCTTTTAATTCTTTATTATTCCACTATTTAAAGGCTTCTATCTTAAAGTGTATCTTAGGATTTGCTTCTATAAGCTAAGGATATCTAAGGATAACGTTATGACCTATAAAGTTGGCCGCCTAGAAGGGTTGCGGGCTAATTACCTTAGTGCAGTTATGTATATTAGCCACTAATACCGTAAGCTTATAGGCGCTATATAGTTTAATCTTATACTTATCTAAGAAGCCTATAATAGGTTTCCACTACCCTAATAACGGGATAAGTTTATGCTCTTTTACCAAGTTATATTATATAAGATTAATTTTAGTGCCGCTATTATATAGTGCTTAGAACTAACGCATCTTACCTATAGGGGGTGTTATTTCTAGCTTAATAGTAATACGGAGAGTCTTCCCTTCTATATCTTGCCCTAGTTATAGCTAGGAGATATCCGCAACTAGGGCTTCCCTTTTTTGGTTTGTCAGTATATTTATTGCCCTACTTATTTTTCTAATAAAAATATCCTTTTAGCTTCTTGGAGTGTTCCTATAAGGGTATTAGATAGGTATTAGGTTAACCCTAGAAGTCTTTTCCACTGCTTAAGGTTCCTACCTTTAACTATTCTAAAGTTCTCTTTAAGAACGGCTTTTTTAAAGACTAGGTTTGTCCTATATTATTACTAAAGTGCCTATATTTCTGGCTACCCCCTAGCTTCTTACTAGAAGGGGTCTGGTTCCTTACTATATCCTTAGTATTTAGAACCGCTTATTTAAAATTAGTATATATAGTAATCCACAATAGAGTTCCTACGCACTTTATTTTATTATAAATTGCTAGCTTAATTCTAGCCTAGATAAATCCAATCTTCTCCTTCTTATAGATGCTACCGTTCTTATTTTTAAAGGGCTTTAGATCTATCTATTAAGTATAAGTTTCTATAAAGTTTATAAACTGGTGGAAATCTTAACGGTCCAGCTATATACTATTCCAGAATTATTCTATATTATTATATTATATAAACTATAGGTCTTAGGTCTAACCCTTTAAAAAGGTCTACAGCTATGGCTATATAGTAACTTACTCTTTATTAAGTTAATTAAGCGTAATTTAGTTTAGCAATTGGTCTTTAATCCTATTAATAATCTATTATATACACTCTTTGGTATTATCTTATATTATTAGCATCTTAAAGAAGTTATTTACTTTATAAACCTAGTTGTCCAACTATTAGGCGCTAGGTCTATAATAGAGTTCTAGACTACCAGAGGCCTTAGCCAGTTAGTTTATATCCTTTTTCTATTTATTGCGTAAATACCTCTTTAAGTCTTTCACACTTCCTTAGGTGGGTACTAAGTAGCCCCTAAAAAACCCTTAGCCCTAACTAGGTTTTAAAAGAACTTATCTAGCTTAGATTAAACCCTGCTAGATTTAAATTTGCCCTTAAAGGGTTCTAATATGTTTATTAGTGGCTTTCTCCCATATAGCTTCCAAGAGCCTTATAATAGCTTCCCAATATCTATCTTAAAGGATATCAGTATAGGGCTCTTAACTTTCTAAACTTAGGCCTAAAGAAGCTCCGGCTATCCCTTACACTGTTAATATGATATAAAATGTGGCCCGTGCGCGCGATCAATAACATTGAACTTCTTCGCGTCAAATTGTAAATATATAACTCCATTAATCAATACCTACAATTATGGTGCGCAATCGTGCAAGTAATGATATAGACTTTGTTCCTTATACCTAACACCCAAAACGCGCGTCTTAGGAGTCTTAAAACCCTCCTAAACCCTGGCCCTTACCTAATTTTAAACCTCTTCCTATTAAGAATAAGAATACCTATGGCAAACCGAATCTTCCTTCTAATATCAATAATAGCGACCCCCTGCAGCTATTTAAGCTATTCTTTACAGATAAAATTATAGATTAACTTATGTAGTACACAAGCAGGAACGCGGAGCTCTACTAGACTCCAGAGGATAAGACTCCAAAGGGACGCCCGTAGAAGTGGAAGCCAATATTAAGGGCAGAGCTGCATGCATACTTGGCAGTGCTAATTTATATAGGGCTACACGTAAAAAGTAGTATTAAGGAGTATTGGCATAAAGACTTTAGTTATAGCTTAATACACATTGTTCGGAACTTTATTGGACTTAAGAGATTTCAGCAAATTAACCGCTACTTCTACTGCACTAAACCATGAGAAGACAATAACGAAGCTTTTAAGAACACTTTTAAAAGGATTTAGGACCTTAGTAAGTACCTACATATACTTTACAGGAAGTTTTATAACCCTAGTATACACCTTGCCGTTAACAAGACGATTAAACGGTTTACTAGCTAAGCCCTAGAAATTATTAATATTCCTACTAAGCCGACGCCAGAGGGTTTTAAAATATAGATGTTAGGCAATTAAGGCTACGTTCTTAACTGGATGTTCCACATTAAAGGTAATAAAAAAGGACCGTATAATCTGGATAAGGTGTATATAAAAGAGGAAGGCTTTTCTAAGACGCAGGCAGTAGTACTTAACTTACTATTGTAGAGAGACGACCTCACTAACGAGCCGCTTTATCCACCAAATAAACACATAGTGTGGCTTGATAACTTGTTTACAAGCGTTAAGCTACTCTCTTGGCTTCAAAAGGTCGGAATTGGCGCGTTAGGTACTGTGCGCACTACTAAAACAAAGCGGGAGGAGTAGGAGGAGGCTTTGGGCAAAGTTAAGGCCTAGCATAGGGCTCTAATTAAGCAAATCAGTTCCTCCCTCGCAGAACTCAAATTGGTATTTAACAACTAGATACCATAGGGTTCCTTATACGGAAAGCTTTCCAAAGACTCTATAGTTGCATAATTTGCCTAGAAAGATGCAAATATAGTGCTATTTATAAGTACTGTCCTTAACGGTAAGCTTATTGCCTAAGGCTCTACTACTTAAAATAGGTATCTGATGTCATACATCACAGGATCTCAATTGGTTAAGCGGCCACGACGACGCCCTGTAAAAACCTCCACCGGCGCTACAATGACTTGGAGGATCTTTGGCAGTAATATAGTTAAGGTGTTAAGGATTCCGCTGTTTATTAACTTCTACAATCACTACATAAAAGGCGTTGATACTGCTAATTAGATAAGGTCCTATTATAGCTCCCTCTAACATTACCGCAAGACTTGGAAGCCTCTGCTCTACTTCCTCCTTAATACAATTGTTACTAATTACTATAAGCTATCTTCCTACTCTACTGACGGCCGGCCAAAATAAAGCGGCCATAAGAAGTTCCTTGAATAACTTATAAACTCTTTATTTAAGCTCTCTATCCAAGCACCTTAATGGAATCACGCGCGGGTCTCTATGGATTAAATACAGTAGTACCCGGCGATACATTATGGATACAAGGCAGTTAGGATTAATAGGAAGCAGAAGACCTGCTCGGCATGCTTGGAGGTAGGAAGAAGAAGCTATATTAAGAAGCTTTCGAATAGAAAGCCTTTATGCGAGCTTTCAGTGAATACAATAAAGAGATCGCGCGATAGGAAGAAGTTTAAGAGACCTTAAAGGTCGCCAAGAACGATGTACGGGTGTAGACTCTGTCAAATACCACTATGTAAAGATGGCCCGTGTTGGCAGGAGCACATAGATTAACTTAACACTAAAGAATAAAGGTCTATATATAATATACATTAATATTTCGATATATTCGTGACTTCAATTGAGACTTTTGGCGATGCGGCAGAATAATTAACCGCCTAAGAATGCAGCTTATTTATTGGTGCGCACGGGCCACAGTTTATAGGACGCAAGTAACAGTGCAAGGGATAGAAGTAGTATTAATACTAGTGGCTAGTGCAGATTTCCTAATAAGCCTTAGGTCTTAAGTTAGTGTTTAGGTTAAATTACCTAAAGGGGTAGGCCTACTTAGCTTATAAGTAGTCTATATACTACTACTATTCTAATTATAGGCCGGTGGTCTTCCGGAAGGGTTTTAGTTAGGTCCCTAGTTAAATATATTAGTATATTTCTTTACCATTTTTAGCTTAGGGGAAGATCTTAAAGTTGCCTCTAGCGCTTAGTTTTTTAATTAGCCTAGGTAGGGCTAAAGGGGTTTTAGTTACTTTTTAGTAATATTATATCTGTTATAGAGGGTGTCTATATTTTTTTTAATAGTGACTATAGGTATGTAAAAGTCTTTAAGCTCCTAGCACATCTGGGTATTAGGGCTTATTTAGCCATCTTGCCTAAAGGTTTATATTATTACAACCTCTTACTATTAGAGGGACCTTCCTGCTTTAATATAATGGCTTTCTATAAGGTGTTTATAGAGTTTCTATTTATATTGTTACTGTGAGGGGACTTTATAGACAGGGGGCTATAAGGACACGATTGTGGAATAGGATAGATTGGTAAGAGAGACGAATCCTTGAGGAGGTAAGGCCTCTGGGATCGTGGAGACTATATACTACGGGCACGTGCCTCCGGTACGTGACCGGCGACCATCCAAGGGGCGTCCGGAGGTTGTCCTGAAGGCAACCCGAGGTGTCCGCAATAATATCCCTTACATTGCCTCCCCCCTTCTTGCGGTCGGCCCCCGATCGCCATTACCTTGCAGTAGGGAGATTATGAGGGCTCGTCCCAGAAGGGGTTTGGAGAGATATTGGTAAGCCGCTGTATATTATCTATTTATTTAACCCCTGCTTTAAACTCCTGAAAACCTTAATAAGGAAAAAACATAACTGGAGAAAAGATATAAGGATTGCCAGGAGACCCCTTAAAAGCCTACCGGAAACGTGCTGGTGACTACCTGGGCTAACCTAAGGATTTTTATACAACTCTACTTCTAAGCCTTTATGCCGGTCTGCAATTAATCGCGAGTGTTATAGGCAATTTGGTGTTCCTAATATGGTTCCATAGGACCTTTTGGTATAGGATTTAACGTATAGAGCCTTAGCTTGCCGTCGTCTTTGACCTTTAAGATATTAATCTATGATCCTTTCTCATTGGTTCTATGCTATATATTTGGCGTAGCTCTACTGCCTAGCAAACAGAAGGGATACTTCGCAATAGCGCCTCTAGCTATTATACAATTTGTTAAGAACGTCTATAACGTTATTCTTTAATACCATAGTATCATTTAGGTATAATTTTACCTATATACGTCTGTAATTGACGTCTTAATTGCCTTCCCCGGCCGCGTAATCAGTTTTTGTAAGGAAGTGATGACTAAATAGCTTATATGCGTGTTTCCTTCCTTCTGAATTGCGCTATTATAACGGAGTTATATCGGCAAGGTTGCGGCTATTTACCAGAAGGGTATTGGGAGGTGAAGTATAGAGACACCTTACTTATTAAGCTGCTCCTTTTTTTTAATACTTTACTTCCCATTATCGCCCTTTGTCCAAATTTGGACGTATCTTTAATATATTATTAAGATTTTTCTTTTTTTCTATTATTAATTTAATATGCCTCTTTGTTCTCCTGCTGACTGCTTTTCTAATCCAATTCTATAGCGTATTCTGGCCCTACCGCTGTATATGGAACCCTAACCTCCGCTAACCCGTAACTGGTACTGGTTCTGCCTAAATGACTTTATATACACGTCCTTGAAAGACCAGAAGTCTGATAAGAAGATTCTGGATACTTATAACAAGACCTACTGTGTAAGGTCCAACACCTTAGTCCTTGTAATTAATGCATGCGTACTAAGAGCGGTAGTTGCGTTAAGGTGAGCTTTCCTATCCTTAATAGGTTTCCATTGCTAACTTTAGGCTTTAATATAGCCTGGGCCTAAGTGGCGACGATCCTTTAATATCCTTAACTACTATATTGCCCGGGCTCTCTCTTATTCTAGCGCTAACGCTGAACATCTGGGTTGAATTTGAGACTATGCTATAGCTATTTATACCGCCTATAATTCCTAGCAAGCCAGCTAGTAACGCCTAATAAGGGAGCAAGGTTGGTATACTAAGGATAGGGTAAGAGATGGGGGTAATAAGAAGAAGGTTGCCGTTTACTATAAGAAGGAGTTCGCGCATACGCGTTAAGTTTTGAAAGAGCATAATATGATACGGTATTAGGTAGGTTACCCTTTGGGTACCTAGCAGATAGGTAACTAATAATTGCTATAGTAAGGTCTTAGTGGTTCTAGTCTTTACTAGCTAGCTAACGTCTCTGTTTATTCTAGGCTTAAGCGTGTCTTTATTAACTACAAGCTTACGCCTTAAGAACTTCGTTGGTACTGGTTTAGGCCTAATATTAGTGTTAAGCGTTTAAGGATCTCTACTCTATCTACACCTTATCGGCCTGCCCCTATTTTTATGCCTGCCTATACTCCTATTAAGGGATCTAGATCTGGATCTTATTCCCATTAGCCATTACTTGGTAGGCCGATGGATACTGATCCTGCACCTAGGGATAAGGCATAGTGGCTTTTAATTTGGGCATTTGGGATTGATTCTTGTATATAGTAGCAATTGGGAAGGCCTCGTAAAGTATTTAGGAAGGCATAGGAATACTGTTCCTAATATAAACTAATAAATGGGAATGCAATTCTAGCAAAATACCCTATTAATTCTATGCTATGTATGTGAAAAGGCTAAGGACCTATTCTGCCTTAGGCTGTAGCCCTAATTAATTCTTATAGTTTCCGGAGCTTATTTATTCTATATCCGATTTAACCTATTTACTCTTTAAGGCCTCTCTTGGCCTACCGCGAGCTTTCTTTATAGGTTGCGATGACACTGTAGTATTAGAGCGCTTTCTATAATTTTTAGATTATGGACCTTGGTCCTAATATTCTTTTAGAATATCTTTATAATAATTGAGGTGATCCTCTGGTTCCTATATAGAGTCCTTAGCGGGCTAGCCTAGCCATTTAACTTTATATTAAAGCTTGTTCTTAACAGACTTATAGTATAGTATAGCTTTAACCTTATACCGCTCGCCCACCACTTTAGGGTATTTAATTGGGCCTGGACGGAAGTTCTTTTCTAGTAATAGTCTATACCATGGCTCTAGTAGATTTACGTAAAATACTAGATGTATATAGGCCATAGATGGGGGTAGCTGGAGACGGTAGGCTAGCTTGCTAATTTGTTTCTTAATTTAGAAGGGACCTAGGTATCTTGCATTAAGCTTCTTTAATAGTTAATGGGTCTTGATATTTGTTAAACATAATAAAACCTTATCGCCTACGCCGAAATGCTTGTTCTGGTGTTTGTGGTTATACTAAAGTCTCTACTGCTCTTACGTATCTTGTAGGCTCTGCTTTATATGCTTCTATTACTCCTTTTATTCCTTAAGGTATCCTTGTACTCTCCTGTGGATGTTTTTAGACTTCCCAGTAGGATCCCATAATTAATTATGCGGCCTTAGCCAGTAATTATTGGGTATACTATTGAATCCTAATAGTTAGACGCTATAGGCAATCTGGATTAGTGCAAACTAATGCAATATATATTGTTTTGAGTTATAAGCATACTCCGTGTATAGAAGTAGCTCGCACCAATTATCTTGCTAGTAGTTTAAATATATTTATAGATATGACTTTAGTTTCTAGTTCTGGCGTTCCGTTTGCCCATCTGTCTATAGGTGGAAAGCCGTACTATAACAGTGGTCTATCTTTAAATGAAAGTATAGATCTGACCAGTACTGGCTTGTAAAGACGCTGCCCCTATTAGTGATAATAGAGTGTGGTTAATCTACTTTAAGAAAGCATTTCTCCTTAATTGGGTTTGTAAGCGCTTATGCGTTGATTGTCTTGTTAATAGGAAGGTATTGGACGTACTTTAAAAACCTATTGATAAGTACTAGAACCAAATTGTATATTTATTCTTGCCTATCTTTTAAGGGCGGGAGATCCGTAATGAAGTCTATAGCGTAATGTTACTATAGCTTACTAGCGGGGGGAACTGATTTAAGTAAACCCCATAGCTTATGCCTTTGGATTTTATATACTTAACACTTCTTATAGTGGCTGATGTACTCCTTTACTTCCTACTTGAGCTTTGGCTAGTAGTATTTACGTTAAAGTAATTCCACTGTTTTAACTTGACTATAGTGGCCGCCTAGAGGATTATCGTAATTCCTTATAAGGATCTTCTGTTGTAGATTTGCTTTTTATGGTACCTAAACCTTGCTATTTCTACGTAGTAGGCCCATTGGGTCCAGTTCCCAATTTTAGCACCTTTTAGCTTCCTTTCCGTCACGTTTCCGGTCTACTTCCGCATTGAAGATGGTATAGGAGGCGTCCCTCTATTGCACCTTATGGATGAGATCTATTAACCTTTTAGATAGTTCCTAGGTGAAAGCTGTTTCGCCTTATACTGCTCCAAGTATAAGACTAGATGGTACTATGGATCTTATAACTTCTTGGTGCGCGTGCGTTAGGAAGGCCGCTATAAGGTTAAAGTCCTTTGGTTATTATAGGGCTCTGGGTTCCGATTGCTCTATGGCTTTACTTTTGGTTTAAGGGGATAGCTTAGCAATTAAGGGTAGTGTATTACTAGGTTCCGAACTTGTGTTAGGGACATCCTGTCTAGGTATTTTCGGACCCTTATTAGCAACGGACCGGGTACTAGCCGGAACGTCAGTAGAGACTAATAGGGTTTGCACCGCCTAAGACTTAGTACGTGGAGCTATGGGTACTTAAGTATCCCACACCCGGAGCTTGTTCTGCAATATAGGGAGTAAGATATCTATTATTTGTTTTCCTTCTCCCGTTTTAAAGCCTTTGGCATAGTCTGGCCGTTATGACGGTCCATTAGTAGGGTTATTTTCCCCTAGCTTATATTTAATCTTAAAGTTAAATTATATAAGCTCCTCTGCATATCTAGCTTGTTAAGGTGTAAGCTCCTTTATAGTTATAAAGTAGCGTAGATTATAATAATCTGAGAGTATATAAGTGGTATGGCTCGCGTACTTAAGGTAGTATCGCCACTGTTTAAAGCAGTTGACTATGGCAAGTAGTTTTTTATCGTGGGTATAATACCTAACTTTAGGTCCCTGGAATTTTCTATTATAGAATGCTACCGGTCTCTAGTAGAGCTGGGTAGCGTCCGGATGCCTATTAGGTTGCAGTAGGATACTAGTAAGGGTAAAATTTAATATATTAGTGACTATCATTAGTGGCTGATCTAGGTTAAAATGCCGTAATAGTAGAGCTTCTGTGAACTTTGCATGTAGTTCCTAAAAGGCTTTCTAGACCTTTCTGGGCCATATCTATAGTTTGTACTATTTAGTTGGTCCCTTCTTGGTTTTCTTCCTTCCTGCCTTTAAGCTTTTTGCTTCTTAGGCTGGGTTTTAAGAAGCTTCAATAACATAGTTAGATAGGTGTTAGGCGATGTCCGAGTAGTCATAAATAAAGCGCCTATAGAAATTAGCAAAGCCTAGGAACACTTAAATATCCTAGTAGCTCTCCGGCTCTGGCCACTCTTAGATTATTTGCACTTGTACTAGGTCTATAACTATACCTATAGGCATTATAATGTAACCCAGGAACTCGACCTGCTTGGTGTTAAAGACACACTTTAATGCCTTAGTATAGAGGCCCTAATTATCCAAGCGTTCCAGCACTTTACGGATGTGTTGCTTATGCTAATTCTTATCTTCTAAGTAGATTAGAATGTTATTTAGGTAGATAATATATGTGTGGTTAACTAGTCCCCCTAAGGCTCTATAAATATATAATTAAAATGTTGTAGGCGCATTGGCCAGCCTAAAAGGCATTACCATATACTTAAAGTGGCCGTATTAGGTTTTAAAAGCGGTCTTCCACTTATCCCCTTCTTTAATATGGAGCCTATAATAGGCGTCTTATAGGTCTAGCTTTATAAAGATCTTCACCCTAAATAGTTGGTCCAGCATTTCACTAACTAGTAGTAGTGGGTAATGGTTCTTAATTGTGATCTTATTAAGACCGCGATAGTCTATATATAGCCTTATAGTCCCATCTAGTTTTGGGACAAAGAGGATTAGTATGCCTGTTAGTAACTTACTAGGCCATATCCATCCCTTTTTTAGTAAGCCGTTAAGGTACTCCTATAGAATCTTAAGCTCTTTGCGAGAGAGGTTATAGATAGGAAGGTTTAGTAGTTATTTACCTTCTTCTAGATTAATTATATGATCGTATTCTAAGTTCCGCTAAAGGACTTTTGCTCGCCTGCCTGAAAATACCCTTAGTAAGTCCCTTAGGCCTACTAGGATATTCAATAAATTAGGGTCGCGTTTGTCCTCTATGTTATTGTTAGGTAGGTCCTAGAGGTCCCTTAGGACGCTTATAGGCAGCATCGCGCGCTATAGTGGCTGTTCGTATATGGTTGCCACTATACATTGGACAGTTTCATGCGGTAGCTAGTAGAGGGTAGGGAACTCTTTAACACAGCGTTTAAGGTGTTATAGTATACTCTCTACGTATTGCTTGAGCTAGAGTAACCTATGGCAGTAGAAGTATCTTGTGGGATCTTTAAGATTGCTGCCTCCTTGTAGTGTCTCCGCGACCTATCTGGTAGTTCCCCGTAGGGTATCCGTTATAGAAGGGTTATTACCTATACTAGGCTCTATACCTATCTTGCTATAGAATAAGGGTTGGATCTAATACTCCTTTAGGTGTAGGGCGTATACTATTTCTCCTAGAGCTATATCTTCTAGGATATCTTTTAAGCTTGTTAGTAAAATACGCCCTTCTAATTCTTTATCGTTCCACTATTTAAAGGCTCCTATCTTAAAGCGTATCTTAGGATCTGCTTCCGCAAGCTAAGGATATCTAAGAATAAGGTTATAGCCTACAAAGTTAGCCACCTAGAAGGGTTGTGGGCCAACCACCTTAGTGCGGTTATATATGTCGGCTACTAACACTATAAGCTTATGGGCACTATATAGTTTAATCTAATGCTTATCTAGGAACCCTGTAATAGGTTTCCGCTACTTTAGCAACGGGATAAGCTTATGCTCTTTTACCAAATCATATTGTATAAGATTGATTTCGGCGCCGCTATTATATAGTACTTGGAACTGACGTACCTCGCCTATAGGGAGTACTATTTCCAGCTTAATAGCAATATAGAGAGTCTCTCCTTCCGTATCTTACCCTAGTTATAGCTAGGAAAGGTCCGCGACTAGGGCTTTTCTTTTTTTGGATTATTAGTGCAGTTGTCGCCCTGCTTATTTTTCCAATTAGGTTTACCTCTAGAGAAGTTTTCTCTTAACTTTTTAGAGTGTTCCTATAAGGGTGCTAGATAGGTGTTAGGTTAGCCCTAGGAGTCTTTCCTATTGCTTAAGGTCCCTAACTTTAACCCTTCTAGATTTCTCTTTAAGAACGGCTTCTTTAAAGTTTAGGTCTGCCCTATATTGCTACTAGAGTGCCCATGTTTCTGGTTACCCCCTAGCTTCTTACCGGAAGAGGTCTGGTTCCTTACCGTATTCTCAGCGTTTAGAACCGCTTGTTTAAAATCCGCATATATGGTAATCCGCGATAGGGCTTCTACGCACTTTATTTTGTTATAAATTGCTAGCTTAATTCTAGGCTAGATAAATCCAATTTTCTTCTTTTTATAGATACTACCGTCCTCGTTTTTAAAGGGCTCTAGATCTATTAGTTAAGCATAAGTTTCTATAAAGTTTATAAACTGGCGGAAATTGTGGCGGTTAAGCTGTGTTCTATTCCAGAATAGTTCTACGTAATTGTATTGTATAATATACGGATCTTAAGTCCACTTCTTTAGGAAGGTTTACAGCTGCGGCTATATAGTAATTTACTCTTTATTGAGCTGATTTAGTGCAATTTAGTTTAGGGATTAATCTTTAATCTTACTGATAATCTAATAGGTACGCTCTTTAGTATTATCTTATATTATTAGCATTTTAAAGAAGTTATCTATTTTACAAACCCAATTGTTTAACTGTTAGGTGTTAGGTCTCTAGCGGAGTTCTAGACTGCTAAAGGCCTTAGCCAGTTAGTCTATATCCTTTTTCTATTTACTATGTAGATACCTCTTTAAGTCTTCTATACCTCCTTAGGTAGGTACTAGGTATCCCCTAGGAGGCCCTTAGCCTTAGTTAGGTTATAAAAGATTTTATCTAGCTTAGATTAAGCTCTACTAGATCTGGACCTGCCCCTAGAGGTTTTTAATATGTTTATTAGTGGCTCCTTCCTATATGGCTTCTAAGAGCCTTATGGTAGCTTCCTAATATCCTCCTTAAAGAAAATTGGTGTGGGGCTCTTGACTTTCCAATCTTAGGCCTAGGGAAGCTCTGGCTATAGAGGTAGTGTTAGTACTAGTAGCTAATATAGGTTTCCCTATAAGGCTTAAGTCTTGAGTTAGTAGTTAGGTTAGATTACCTAAAGGGGTAGGCCTGCTTAGCTTGTAAGTAGTCTATGCGCCGCCACTATACTAATTATGGGCTGGTGGTCTTCTGGGAGGGTTCTGGTTAGGTCCCTAATTAGGCATATTAGTGTATTCCTCTGGCATTTCTAGTTTAGGGGAAGATTTTGGGGTTATATCTAGCGCTTAATCTTCCAATTGGCCTAAGTGGGGCCGGAGGGGTTCTAGCTGCTTTCCAGCAGTATTATAACCGTTGTAGAGGGTATCTGCGTTTTCCTTAGTGTTGCCGGTAACCGTAGGTATGTGAGAGTCTTTAAGCTCTTGGTGTATCTAGGTGTTAGGGCTTGTTTAGCCGTCTTGCCTAGAGGTTTATATTGTCGCAATCTCTTGCTATTAGAGGGACCTTCCTGCCTTAGCGCGACGGCTGTCTATAAGGTATTTGTGGAGTTTCTATTTAGGTTATCGCGAGATTTTAAGGGAGGATGGTGGATATAAATAAAAGATGTAAATAAACAATCTGGTCCTTAAAGCCAGCTGCCCTTCCGGATAGAGTAGGAAGGATTCAAATATAAGGGGACTTTATAGACAGGGGGCTATAAGGACACGATTGTGGAATAGGATAGATTAGTGAGAGAGATGAATCCTTAAGGAGGTAAGGCCTCTAGGATTGTGGAGACTATATACTACGGGCACGTGCCTCTGGCACGTAACCGGCGACTATCCGAGGGGCGTCCGGAGGTTGTCCTAAAGGCAACCCGAGGTGTCCGCAATAATATCCCTTACAGTTACAAAGTTTTTTAAGGGAGAAATAGTAGATATAAATAAAAGATATAAATAAATAATCTAGTCCTTAAGCCAGCTGCCCTTTTAAATAGAGTAGAAAGAATTTAAATATAAAGGGACTTTGTAGACAGAGGGCTATAGGGTACGATTATAGAATAGGATAAATTGGTAAGAGAGACAAATCCTTAAGGAGGTAAGGCCTTTAGGATTGTAGAGACTATATACTATAGGTATATGCCTTTAGTATATAACCAGCAACTAATAAAGGGGCGTTTAGAGGTTGTTCTAAGGACAACCTAAGGTGACCGCAATAATATCCCTTATACATTTAGATACTTATTTGGCTACTATAACTTTAGAAATATTCGTATATAGGTAATCTACTATACAATTATTGGTTTTAAAAAGCTTTATCCTATAGAACGCCGGCGTCTATCTAGAAGTGGTCTGTGCGGAACATCGAGACTTAAAGCAATAGATTTTTATTAACTATGCCTTTTAAACGTACTTCTGATGATATAGATCTTGTTGAACCAACTCAATATCGAGTTGATCTAAATCGCAAGGTAAAAAAACCTCCCCTATAGCCCTGGCCTCTGCCTGCAGAGCCTTAATCCTATTGATTTTATTGGCTATTTCTTATCGATAACAGATGGGCGCAAATCGGCGTTCTAAGGGATAAATTTTTAATATTAAGGTCTTTTAAAGCTCGCTGCTAAGACGGGGAAACTCATACTAATATATATGAGGATTTCCGCCCGAGAGGCGTCACTAGTAAGGCGCTAACAACCGGAATTGACGAGGTGGTGTAGAAGTACCGCTACATTTCCTGCGCCTAAACAGCGTTGGTTTACCTCAGCAGGCTCAGACGTGATTCCGTTAGTGCGGATTTTTAATCGGTCCGCAAGCTAGAAGTGAACCTTCAAACCAGAAAAGTAACAGTCCGACCTCCAAGCGGGCTTAGACCGCCCGGGCCACGCGCGCTTAGGCCAAATCTCAACGTTGCCACCAAAGATAAGCCCCTTTCTCGGAAAAGTTAGCAAAATTCTATATACAGCTTAGTTAATGCCTAGAAATACCTAGTACGCCTTAATATAAGATAGGGCGCGGAGTTACACATACTCTAAAAGTATAAGATAATATATCGCATTTTATAGATTTTCTAAGAAAAAAATTACCATTTGGTCCTTTTTCTAGTACTTAATGGACTGTTACAATAGAACCTAGCGCCAGGTTTCCAAAGGCATATAATTACTAGTAAAATTGGCTTAAAGCTTCTTTAAGACTGAAAAGTAACCATCCGGTAACCGTCCGGTAACAGTCCAGTAGTAAAGGTAACTATTCTTAAGGGGTGCTACCGGGAATCCGGCCTTATATACTAAAATTTCTAAAAGCGGGCATGCGCCGTAGGCACGAATTTTTTTAA
>Ga0307507_10000401_pt1 | contig 90110 bp, 64 predicted proteins | sample 7_EM_MG_FD_207223 | JGI IMG/M metagenome (GOLD analysis project Ga0307507, IMG submission 207223) | Populus trichocarpa ectomycorrhiza microbial communities from riparian zone in the Pacific Northwest, United States - 7_EM | ecosystem: Host-associated > Plants > Roots > Unclassified | place...
CTTCAAGCGTGTGGTTGTGTTCTTCGCAGTCGCCGTGCCGTGTAATTTTGACGCGATTAGGAATAACATAATCTTGTAAGTAGTACATCGATATCTTCATTTTCATACTGCACTCCTTTGCGACCGTCATAGGCTTGTTCTTCTTACCTGCGCCCTTACTTTTGCTCTGCGGGCGCCATAGTTGACAGAGATAATAGTCATCGCTGTGTCCGTTCCTGACCTCTCCTTTCTTTTGACGAGACCAAATATTATCTATATACGGTCAGAGAGTTTGAAACTGCTCCCAATCAAGCTCTATATCTTGAAAGAGAAGGAAGAAGGCTTCGCGCCACTGTTTAATAAGGGGGGGATTGCTAGGAAGAATATGGGCAGCGACAGCGGCGTCGGCAGGGAGGTCGGCAGGAGGGCTTTGTTTAGGCGATGAGGACGACATGGTGGTAGAGGAGCTATTACAACAGGAAATTGTTGAGATAGGCAATTTGTATGGATTTGAAAAGCTTCAGACTTGATGCGGACGATAAGATGCTAGAGGTGTTGAGGGCGATGGCAAGGGAAGCCGCATTCCCCGTTGATTACTATGACGCGCCCACAGTAAACATCGGGGATCGGTACCTGCGAAGTCACCGACGCATTAGGGTGCGAGCATTTTTAGCGCTTATGTAATTCTGCACTTTACAAACTCCCACGTAACCGGCACCCTTCTTTTGGCCCCATGCGTGTTCAGCATCGTCGTTGGAGGGACCGCACTTTAGATCTCTCTTATCTGCCTCTTTTCATACTCGTATAGGTTCACAGTCCGTGTTTCTATCTCCTTGTTTGATTGCGTCTCGCCTGAATTGGTGTCAAAGAGACTGTCGCTTCTTTCAAGCCGCCGCGGTCATGTTGGCAACGGAGGTACGTCCGTCGAAGTGTACACAGGAGATTTGTTCCACTTTGGAGAAGCGTTTCAGCGCAAAAGAACCGCTTTCGTAGTGCCTCGCTTTATACGCTGAAGCGCTCCAGGTGAACGATACAGAGGGCGACTCAAGCTGACTCAAGAACTACTGTAGCAGCCAAATACCAACGATATCAAGGGTGTAGCAAGCCAGGCAACATGGACAGCCAATATAGAGATACCACCACCTGTGAAGAAATTCGTGGAGAAAGAGTATTTCTTCGAGCACTATGAAGGGATGGCCCAGCGTGTGGAGGGAATTTTGCAAGAGAAACTGAACTTAGGTGGCGTAAAGCAATTTAAACTCTCTTCAAGAGCGAAGGATAAAGAGAGTCTGAAGGAAAAACTGATCGTTCGTTACGAAGAAAAACAATACAAGGACGCGGACGATATTCGAAGAGATATCATCGATTTAGCAGGAGTTCGCATCATTCTATACATGCCGACAGCAGAGGAGTACGAAAAAGTGAAGAAAGTAATCCAAGAGATTTGGGGAAGAGAAATTCAGCCGAAGACGCACCCTCCTGCGATAACGGAAAATCCTGAAGAGGATCCGAATAAAAGGAAGAAAAGGAAGAAATATCAGCCAAGACACCTTGGATATCGAGCAATTCATTACCGAGTTCCCATGAAAAAGGATCAAGAAGGAAAGCATTATCGACACGTGCTAGACGATTTGGTCGAAATTCAAGTTGTCTCGGCACTTACGCACGCTTGGGCGGAGGTTGGCCACGATATCGTCTACAAAAGCTACGCGTACGGTCCCCCAACTATCCAAGAAGAACGGACATTAGATGCGCTGAATGGGCTCGTGCAATCTGGTGATCTTCTTCTTGAGCAGTTTCAAGATATGGTGAACAAAAGGACGTGGGCTCGCTTCAAACACAGAGCAGAACTCACACTATTCTTTCACGATTTCTACGCTACGGAGTTGGAAGCGCTTGAGGATCCGGATGAGTATGAAGATCCGACGCATGCGCGAAGCGAAGGCGTGTATATTCTCTTCAAATTCCTCGAAAAGCAAGAGAAAAACTATCCGATTGCTGTTCGCACGGCTTTGAAAGAACTCAAGTATCCTTACGAATTCGATAGGACGGAGCAGTTGATCATCCAAAGCTTCAAGGACAAACCTCGATTAGCGGCCGACATGAGCATGGTCGTATGCCTAATCCGGCACCTACTCCTGGAACAGCGGTATCAGCCCCCACAAACGGATCTCTCTGCGTGCGACCAATGCTCCGTCATGATGAGCGCCTTGACCATGCTTCAACACTCCCTAGGCGGAGCAGCAGCCGCGAACCAATACCTACAAGATGCAAAACTCAACGAAGGCCAAGTTGAAAGCATAAACTTCGTTCTCGACAGTCCGAAACGCCACGCAACACTCGAAGGACGACGGGATGAAGAAGTTGTCAAACCATCATTGCAAGATGCGTGGACCTGGTTTCGCACCGAAGCAAGTGACTCCAGTTCGCTTTGTGGCCTGCTTTTCCGCCTTGCTGAAATGGGGTGTAGGAAGGAGGTTGATCCGTACACACAGTTGGATCAGCTACAGATAGGCCCGCTGTCTAGAAGTAGCACGATGAGTATGGACAATGCAGCCGCGGGGCCATCGACTTGCCCTCCAACGACGCCACCAGGTGCCGTGTGAAGTCGAGGACGGCAGAGCTGTATCACGTATTGAAAGCGCTTCAACACCCCGTACAGGACTATCGGGGAGCGTTTGTTACTCGTCAACCTGCTCTCACGAAGCGATGCGAGACCACTCAAGGCTCAAAGAGCCTCTGGCCAAGGAACGGCCTTATCCGATAGAGGTTCACGGCATTAACAATGATTTGCGGCCTCGGCCAACATTCATTACGTTCCTCGTGTCTCTTGCCTTTAGCACTTTCATTTCTGCTGTCACGGAATTACTGGAAATAAGGGCATGTATGGTACACAAACAGGATTAAGGGAGGAGCCTCCATAGCTCTAATTCTTAGTAATGGTACGTTATCATTATGGCTACCCACATGCTTCTGAAACGTATAATGGCGATGAAAAAACATAGAAAATACGCATTGCGCGCCCACCCGTGGGACTTACTCAATGATGTGACGCATGTGCTTCTGAACGTCTAGAGGTCTTCGCGCAGATCTTCGTATTCAAAGTTTGGTCGGCGCATGCGAGTCATGAACGCTTGACAAGTCGAAGCCGAGTATCGACGAGGTGTTATTGCGAGAACATCTCAGGTGTCGTAACTGTGAAAGCGTCGCCGAACCCAAGCGTCCTCGACTTCTGGACCAGTTCCGGTATGCTCTCCGCCCCATGCTGCTTCGCCAGGTGTTTCTTGAAGTTATCCAGCCGCGTCCACATCTTATCCCACTTCGCACAACCAGGTGCGGCACACCTGTATACGATCCAATTCTCCTGGCTACTATGAAGTGTCCTCATATGCCTCAAGCGATCATGCTGGAGGTTGAACCCTTGTTTGCAGTGTGGACATGCAACCCGCTTATTCTTGCCTTCATTGCTATGGCCGAGGTGGCTCAGGGGTGCTGACGAAAAATCTTTGTCGAGGAGGTCCCAATTGTAGCCGGAGTCTGAGTAGTCGGATGGTGTGGGTATCGATCCGATATCACTGCCTAGAGAACCCCCGTAGAAGACACTGGAGGGACGGCTAGAAGCACTGTCCCCCTGAACACCGCTGTGTACATCGCTGTGCGTTCTGCGGTGTTGCAGAAGCTTATCTTTGCGTGTGAACTCTAGTCTGCACCCTGATACCGGACACTGGAATCTTTCCTGGTCGTGTATTGACTTCATATGCCTCTTAAGGTCTTTGGGCAGAGTGAACGAGCGATTACAGAGGTGGCAAAGGTGTAGTGCGCTATAATTGTGTTCTAATGCAGTAGACGGAGTAGACAGTGCCCAATGCGCAGACATTCCGAACGAGGGACGCGATGTGTGCGAACGCCCGAATCTATAGGATCTGAAGTTAGAGCCCCGGGGATTCCTGCTAGACATTGATGTCCTCTCAGAGTATACAGTATCGACTTCAGATGTAAAAGTTGTTGAAGGCGAGGTGCAATATGTCGCAGAATCCTCAAAGGAGTTGTCGGCAGTATTGGCATTCATGTCACGGTCGTACCAAGTCTCTCCAGATACCTCGCCTCTCAAGAATGGGTATATATCATGGTCCATATCCTCAGACGAGGGCTTGGTAAGGTCCAAGCATGTCCTCCTCAGCCGAACGCTCCTCTACGTGGCTGCTTCCGAAGGTTGCAGTAAACCAAGGCGGGAATGGATACTTGTTCTGTTCTGTCGGTAGGACGAAGAGCGCCATTTCTCGCTGAAAAATGCGACTCTTCGAAACATGGCTCTGTCGCGCGAACACGATGTGAAAAGGCTGGCCTGCCCTACGTGCGGGGTGTCAAAGCGAGGAACGTGGAGAGCAATTGTTGAAAGGTGTTTACGGTGGGACAGCCAATGCACTATATATAATGGTGAGAGTCAGGTGAGTGATCGTCGCAGGCGATGATAGCGAAGGGTTTGGTAGCGTGGCCCTGTGTAACCGTCAAGCAGGGCTGCAGCGCCAGAGCACGAGTCCGCCATGACAGAGAGACGGCGTCGGCGCGCGAACGTGAACGTCTGCGGGCATGCGAACGCTCTCGAGGGGCTGAGACTCGAATTGCAGGAGCGTCTTTACGCTTAGGTTGTTCGATTTTGGACAATTGAACAACTCATTTGATGGAATCCCGTGATCCCGGGCATGCGCGCCGCTCTTGACTGACAGGTAGGATGGAGCTGTCCGAGCGTCGTAGCGTTTGGCGTAAGTTAACCTCACACCTATTTCGACAGCTCCAAACTCGAACTTCAGCATACACAGGGCTCACATTTCCAGTTGGTAAAGCGTGAGACGACATTCTACACTCTTTAGCTCACAGTTCTCAACTTAAGCACAAAATTATTGGACAGCGAGAGGTGTTGCGTGCGGAAACAGTCATCCACTGGATTGTATTACAGTCAAATCTCCTTAATACGATATGGGGTATATAACGATAACCTCTACATTACGATCTACGCCCCTTAATCAAGCCTTTTTTGGGGTAATATTACGATAATCTGACTTTTGAGAATATCGTTAAGCACCTACCACCAATATCGTTATAACCAGTAGAGAATTTGTACGGGAGAGGGCCCTATTTGGCCCGCGAGGTAGACATTCTAAGCCTTTTTAGGTATAAAGCTCCTCTTTTTCCTGCTTATTCACCCTACACGTGACTCTTGATATAACAATACCATTGGTATTACGATACGCTCGGCCGAACAAACGGTATCGTATTAAAGAGATTTGACTGCACTAACAAGAGGCTGAACGATCTCAACCACGCAGTGGGTTTTTTCCCCCCAAAACTCGTCTCCGGGTTTCTCTGCGTAAGTTCCCTTCGATGTGTAGCTCCCCTGCCCGTCTGACCACGCATGGGCTGCAGTACAACCTCCGCCGCCACTCCCGCGACTCGCTTCAATCTTCCGTCCTCAACCTCTACCCTAACCCCAATCAACATGTCTGCCACAATGCAATACCAGGGCTCTGTGGATCAAGCGCTAGGTGAGTCGGTTTTCGGTTATTCACACCTGCCACGGGATGACGTGGAGAGCTGCGCTCGGGGGAGGCACGTCGCTTCCGGTACCGTGACGATCCGCCCACATGGCAGACCCATTCTGCAAGGTCCGGGCAAATGTCGTGTTCGGTCCGCTGCCGCCGGAATAGCCCCCTCGCACAAGCGAACCAAGTGCCGCAGCCGGCCAGAGGCGTACAACGCGGCGGATCTGGCGCAGCGGAAACCGGTGATAAATTGATAATCTTGTAGCTTGTCAAGCTTGGACGACTCCATACCGTTGGTGGAGGAGCTAGTGGTACTATGGCGTCCCGACAGTCGCTGATTGAGGCTCGCCATTGGCTGCGATGCTGCGTATGAGTGTCTAGAAGCTAACGATACTTTAGAAAATGTCAGCGCCGAAAACGTCGCCTACGTCGCGAAGATCTTACGCAAAAAATATGCACAGCCCGGAAAACCCAAGGAAGAACTGAACGCTCCTCTCAGCCATCTGCTGAACAGGGCTCGACCACCCAACCCCTCTCGTGCCACCGACACAGCGGTTCGAAGCGAGCTGAAGCATACTCTCAACTGTACGCGGTTAGCAGCCGGATTCTTTGGATCGACATGTGCAGTATGCCACCTACTCCAATATTTGCCTTCCTCCGATAGCAAAAACGCCCGAACCCTGTCTGGATATCCTCTTTCAACCTTGTCTGGGAACCTTGGAGCAAGCATCCCTTCCATGGGTAGCGACCTTTGGAGGTCCCCGATCAATTTCGCGACCAACTCGGCTCTGTCTTTAGGGGGGACGGCGTGGTCAGGAATATAGTAGTTAACCTCAAAGACGACCCCCGTTTGTATTCGCCTCCGGGTTACAACCCCGTGGCGATGATGCCCGACGCCAGTCTCAGTGAGACAACGATGAGGCCGATATCTGCCATGAGTGTTTCCGACCGCCCAAGTAGTCTTGTTCCTGGTATCCCTCGCGCTTATGGTACCATGTCTGATAATGACGAGAGGTTTGGCGTTGGAGAGCTTGATCAAAAGGCCTTGAACAACAAGGCCCTCTGCGCTGTTCTTAGTTGTTGTGGAATTTATGTTGTTGTATGTTTCCTTTTGATTATCTTGTTCCAGTTAGAGTATATTAGAGTCCATCTATCCACGGCTGAGAGGGAGTGTCAGTGCCAAGACAGACTTCAAAGAGGCGTATCGAGGTTGGGGCGCTTACGAGGGACATTCGGGTCTCCATGGTCATCATCTTTCCTATTGTCGCAGTCCAGCGGGCATGTCATGAGTTCTTGAGCTCCCTTTCCATAGCATTCCTGAGCGATTGTAATTGCTATTTTCCCACACAATATGCCTCCATGCACACGTGATCTGAGGGCCGCCAATCGGTGAATTCCGGCATCTCGCATTCGAGCGTAAAAGGAGGTCGCTTAAGCGGATCTCATTGGTCGAGAGGTTGCACAACTGTGTGAAGGACTGCGCTAAACCAAAATAGTGGAAAAACAGGCTTTCAGCCTTATGATAAGGGAGGAGAACAGATTGTGTTTCGCCCAATGCGCGGCGGTCAAGGTGCTCGTGGAGGACACTAGATCGAATTGGGAGATTGTAATTCTTGTGAATGTTTCGTAGTCCGCATTGTGAGAATGGGAGTGTTGACGTCGACTTCTGAAGGAGTGTTCGACTTTTGAAGGCTTGTTCGAGCCGTGGTAGCGTGGTCCATCTTTCTTTGTCCATACATTTTGATCAATGAGTATTTAGAAAACCTTGATCTTGGGGAAGGGCAATCCTTTTTAAGGCTCGCTTGCTTTTCTTTGGTACTGTGGTGAATGTGTGGTTGTACGATGCAAGGCTGACTGTTGACCAGCTTTTCTAGCGTCTATTGTAGATAGGTGGTGTGGAAGGAAATCGCGAGAAATTGATTGTTACGCGTTTTTGGCCGAAAACTATATACCCGAGCTTGTTCACAAATCATTTCGTGTTGAGCATGCATGATGCTGGAGATTTGTAGGCAAACAAATTCAAAAGACAAGGAAGGCTGCATCGAGAGCTGAAGTCTTTCTTCCGACGCGGAGGGTTTCGCCTAGACGACAAATCTGTACCACATGTCATATTCTTACTAGGCACACTTGCTTCCATCTAGGCCTTGAGCTTGCATGACTTTCCGGTCAACAGTCAGCTTCTCGTGAGCCTTGCATAGTACCAAAGAAAAGCAAGCGAGCCTTGCGGCTCCGCCTCGTTCAGAAAGGCTTCGTCATATGGGGCAACTCTTGGCAGAAAATCTTCAGCCTGATGCATCACAATCTCAATGAGCGACTACAATGGATCTAGATGCCATAACGGAGGACTCTCCCACTTCAGAGAGCCACATGAAGAGACCTTACGACACGCCAAAATGGTCATATCAAGCTCACGTGAAGGCACAGTGTACTCGCAACCCTTGCTTCATGAACCTTTACCAGTTTATTTCTGATCCAAAAGAGTAGCAAAATGGGTGTCGGATATGCGCTATTGATTTTCGAAGGAATGGACAAGCCAATAGTACGGCCGAAAATTGCTTTGGAACGGTTGAATACTGAGATCCAGGCGCACCAGTTTGCTTCAGACGAGAAAGCACTTGAGGGGCGAATCTTGATCATTGAGGATCTAACCAGAGATCTCATCGAATTCTTGGGAGTCAAGCTGGATATCGATCCCTTATTCTTTTCCTTGCACCTACATACCGTTCATAGAACGAGCTCACGACACCCTTCAGCAATATTGGACGCGGGAAAGACCGGCGTGCTTTGACTTAAAGAACCCGTCCATTCAATCACTAGCATACTATGCCCTAAGAATAATTGCTGCGGAGTGGGTGAAGTACGTGGCTGTCATGCAATACTGCATAAAGCAGTACGAATACAACCACGATAGACTTCCAGCGCTCTCGCTCGACAGGTTTGACAAGGACCTCCGGGAACTTCAAAGCTGGAGACGCCGTACTATGGTTTCGCAAGGGAAGATTAAATCTGTTCTGCGATTCCTTTCTTCAAGAGAATCTACATCGAGTCATAAAAGTAAGGAACGCGAGCTGGAATGGCTGAGTGGCGACTTCGAGCACATCAACAGCAACATAGACACAGTGGGTCGGCGCTTAGAAAGCATGCTCCCCGTCGTAATGAGCTTTGTTCAAATTACCGATGCGCGACGATCATTTGCTGAGACGGCAGATATCAGTCGCTTGACGGTCCTTGCTCTCATCTTCGTTCCTTTGACCTTTGTCTCCAGCCTCTTCAGTATGAATACTGAGAATCTTCCTAGGAGAGGAGATTTTTGGGTGTACTTTGCTGTCGCTATACCGCTGACAGGGTTGGTTGTGCTTGTTGCGCGGCCACCTGTTGCTCTTACGAGGAGAGCGATTAATTGGATTGTGGAGCGAAGAAAGCAACCTTTTGTACAAAGACGAAGCAAAAGTGAGAGTTCAATTGTGAAGGAACCAGTGGCTTAGAAACAAGGTCGGCAGGAGTCATTGGAAGTCTGATTGCGATGGTCGTATTGGAGCATGCGCAGACAATTATCGCGCCGCGTTGAAGTCAACAAGTCCACTACATTGGCCACTCTCTCAGTGAGAATGGTCGCGATATTGAAGCGTCAAGGAGGAAGGAACAATCAGATTGGAGACCTCAGGATCGTTGCATCGACTGGCTATCGTTAGGGGCGCGTATACGCGATTTTCACGGAGGCCTGGAGAATTTTTGGAAATCTGCTTTTGAGGGCCGTTTCTTGGAATTCATGCAAGGAACAGCAATACTAGAGAAAAAGCAGATGTTCGGGTAGAGAAGTCGCTATAGGTAAGAAACAGGGTGGTGAGTCATAAGGTAATAGGCATCAAAGACAGTAGTAAGACGGTAGTAAGCAAGTTGATTTAGGTCAACACCTCGGCACGGACACTTTTGACGAGGGACCGTATATATATAAGGGCTCCTAGAGTCACCTTTGGATAGACAGACTTCTCATTCTTAATCTTCTGTTTGATAATTCGTCTTGTAGTTCTTCGGGACCTATTAATATATCTTATTGTTCCATCAATTACTCCCTGTCTGCCTCGTGCCTTATATAGGTTTACTTAATTTTTAAACCTAAAGTAAAAAAATCTAGGCCCATTTTAGGGAAGTATATATATATTATTTAAGGGGTGTATAATAATGCGGTTATATCCTTCGCGTTGGCCGAAATCCTTAGCTGATATGCATGGAACGTAAGTCTGGCGGTGAATATCCTCTCTACTCACATTACGTAACATTGACCGATTATGCATCTGCACTGTCATCCCTTCTATCTATTTATATAATATATTCTTGTCCTTATTAAAGCACGGGTAACTAGGGCTTTATATACACCGTCTCGGCGCATCCGGTTGAAAGCGCGTGTTGATCACACTAACTAAAATGCGTACATTTGTACCCAAAAGTAGGTGAAAATACGTTAGAATGGCCGTGCTTATTACTTCAAAAGGTATAAATTCTGCCGTTTGATCACCAAGATCGACACGCGCTTTCAATCGGAGTTGACAAGGTGGTGTACTCATTGCTAGCGTTAGCTTCTTGGAGTAAGCTTGACTTACAAACGGGAATATGCTCAATCTGTATGGAATATTTTTAGCTTCTTAACACGGTGTATCGTCGCACGCCGGGAAAAACTTTCTCTTAAATTATATAACCTCCTCCATTTTCGCCTCTTCTGTCTTTACTTGTGTGTTCGATCGGTACCCTAGCTGGCGTCAACGTGAGGACTCTAAACCTGCAACTACCAAAGCCCTCAGGAAAGAGCCTACTGACCCCGGTATCCACAATGGCTCCCTCATCCGACGATATCAAACTACGCAATGGCTTCATATCCGACACCCCTCCAGTCAATGGCTCGAAGCCCGTCCCCAACGGCACGAAACAACCAGACCCACTCCCTGCCTACACACCTCCAACAACCGGCATCCTCTCCCTGCTCCCTCCCTCCTGGGTCCCCTACGGCGAACTAATGCGGCTCGAGAAACCCGCGGGCCTCTACGCCTTCCTCGTTCCCTTCCTCCTCGGCACCTTCCACGCCGCCAACCTCAGCACCCCCGTCCCCACCCCCTCGCACCTAGCCCACCTCACAGCCCTCTTCCTCGCCTTCTCCATTCTCTCCCGCGGCGCCGCCTGCACCTGGAACGACGCTCTTGACGCCCCCTTCGACCGCCTTGTCCCGCGCTGCCGCCTCCGCCCCCTCGCCCGCCGCGCCATCCCGCTCCGCTCCGCATACCTCTTCGCTGCGACTCAAACCGCCCTCTCCATCGCCGTCCTCGCCGCCCTCCCAGGCAACTGCGTCCCGCACGCCGCGGTTCTAACCTCGCTCTGGCTCCTCTACCCGCTCGCCAAGCGCGTCACGCACTACCCGCAAGTCGTCCTCGGCTTTCCGTTCGCGTGGGCCGTGCCGGTGGCTTGCTCCGCGCTGGGGGTTGAGGCGTTCAGCCCCGCCAACCGCGTCGCGATAACCGCCCTCTTCGCCGCTAATGTCCTCTGGACGATCATCTACGACACCGTCTACGCGCACCAAGACGCCGCCGCCGACGTCGCCGCGGGGGTCAAGTCGATGGCCGTGCGGTTCGGCCCGCGCACCAAGCTGCTCGCTTCGGTCCTCAGCGCGCTGCAGTTCGGGCTGTTGGCGATTATGGGCGTGCAGGCGGGGTTCGGGCCGCTGTATTTTGCGGGGAGCTGTGTGGGGGCTGCGCTGGGGATGGCGCGGATGCTGGTGAAGGTGGATTTGGGGAATCCGGCGAGTTGCGCGTGGTTTTTCCGCCATGGGTTTTTTGAGGTGGGCGGGTGTATGGTGGGTGGGTTAGTTGCTCAGTATCTAGTTAGGTTGAGGGGTGGGTATTAGAGGCTGGCGAGGAGATTTCTGGCTGGTTTAAATGCGTCTGGTGCTGGATGGTAAATTGATGGGTGCGTAAGAGGATCGGTGAGAGGTGTCGGAGGGACTGCTGGTGGATTTAGGCCGGTCTCACGGGGTTTGACGCTTGGATGAATTGATGAATGCATAGGGGGGTTAACCAGGAACGCGGGAGACTGCAATGTCCAGGGGGATTCTTTGCTTGCTCTAGGCTGGGTTGAAAGATGCATTACCTGCTCCATGTTGGGTCGATAGATAGCAAGGAATGAATAGAAATTGAATGATTTGATCAGCCATTCGGCGCATCCGCATTGAACTGGTTAGACTGTTCAATTGACCTGAACTTTCCCAATAATGCCAAAAGGAGTTCTAATTATGGCCCAATCAACTTCTTAGGCAGCGGTCCTTGTTAGCTCTTCGCCGTCCACGAGCCATCATCGAGGTTCCTAATATATCCACTTACTTCTAATATCCAGTGACTCCATTTCCGTCTACCCCAATCAAAACCCGTACATCAAAATCCGTCTTTCGCCGACTGCAGCACCCCCAACCGCCCCGCCTCTCGAAGGATCAACTCCTCATACGCCTTGCTCCTAACCGACACCTTCACTGGAAACGGCTCGTCCACCGCATCATGCCTCAACCGACGACTGTCATACGGACCGTTCTGCTCAAATCAGTACAACCTCACAAAACCCTATCTCATCTTCCACTCATCTCAGATCCTCCCCTGCCACAAAACCCACCGACACATGGAAGAAAGGAAGGAAGAAAGAAAGGGAGGAAGGAAAACTCACAACCACAAAATCAAACCCCGCAACGAACCTCGCCACCGCAACAAACAACTCCATCTGCGCAACCCTGTAACCCACACATGTTTCAACAGCCCCGCACACCGCAACACTGTTGATCACGAAGTTGGCCCGGTCGGGAAGAAGTACTCGAACGCTAGGTCCTGCGTGAGGTCGTGCGGCGGGATGGTGGGGTGAGCGGACGCCAGCGCAGGAGCTCTTTCACGATCGCGCTGACGAAGGGGAGGAACGGCATGTCTGCAATGCAGGGGAGGCGGAGGCGCGGGTTATCTCCAGTCCCGCTGTCCGCCCCGTCCGCCTTATCTGCCCCGTCATCTTCGCCCCTCCCCCACCGTCGTCTCCGCACACAGCGTCAATCTCTGCGCGTGCTCTGGCAAAGACAGCAGAATGGCACAGCGCCGCTATGACGAACACATTCAGCGTGAGCCGCGTGTTATCGCTCTCCGCCGAAATGACCGACAGCGCCAGGTACATCGCGATCTCATCATCCCCCGTATACCGCGCATCAGGATGCAGCAAGGCATCGCGCACGAAAGACGGCGGGGCGGTTCCAGCTGCGACGGCGCTTCGGACGGGGCCCCACCACGTGCGGAAGACGTCATAGTGCGCATTCCCTATGGCTTCCTAGTAGGGGCGCTAGAACTGCAGCGGGCGCGGTAGCCGCGAGAGCTGCGGGAATAAGTCGATGGCGCTGGCGTTGATGCTGCGGATGAACTGGATCGTGACGGCGAGCAGGGCGCGAGCTCGGGCGTTGGTTTGAGGTGGCGATCGCCCAGCACGATCCAGTGTATGACTAAGTTCGAGTAGCAGAAGCGGTGCTTGTGCTAGAGGGCGGGCTGCAGCAGGTAGGCGGCTAGCAGCTGCGCGCTCTCGAGCTCCTGCCACTCGCCGTACGTCAGCGCCGCGCCGTTTATGAGGTGATGCATGGCGCGTCGACCCTCAGCCCATTGCGCGGTTTGGCATAGTACGGTGCATTTTTCGCGGCTGACGAGCCCGCTGGCGATGGGGAGGAAGGGCCGTTCGCTCGTGATGTCGCCGCGCTTGGCGATGATTTCGGAGATGACCCGGTCGCTGTTGAGGAGGACCCACGTCTTGGGGCCTAGGTGGAGTGTTGTCATCTCGCCATACTGAGAGAGGGAGAGCTGACAAGGCATCAATCTTTTTTTTTGGTTAGAAAATGTGTACTAATCTATTGAAAGAGTTGAGCTGAATCACGACGAGCCCTGTGGAATTGAAGCAAGCTACCAAATATGGGGATGCCTCGAGGTCCGGGTGGTAGTCTCCATTGTTTTCCTGCCGGTGCTTTGCGTTGATCGATTGGTTTGAACATCTCTCGGATTATAAGAGATGGAACGGCCACAATACAGATGATTGAAAGGAATAGAGGGTTACTGAGAGCGTTGAGGCCATGAAACTCGCCGAAGACCGACATCGTCGAGGTCTCTGCTCTGGGGTGTCTCTTAGAGTAGAAGAATATGTGGGGTAAGGACGTATTTCGCCCCCTTCCTGAGGCGAATCTGTTGGTAGGGGGTAGGTTATCTCATAAATCAGACGCTCCGCAGAAGATTTGTTCCGTGACACGGGATAACGCATAGACCCTCTAAAACTCCTGCAAACTCCTGAGCCAATCATAATAGCGCCCTAACTCCTGCTAACTCCTGCCAACTCCTGGACCAATTAGAACAGTGCACTAGTGTCAGCCCCCTGCGCACCCCTGTCACCTAACAAAATCTTCTGCGGAGCGTCTGAGAGCTTATAGGCCTCGCTTTAGTAGTAACTCAGAATTTTAGATTACACATTTTAACTTTAACTGGCTCTACAGAAACCCCATTAACGGTTATTAACACTTTGTTTAATGTATTTAGATCTTTAGGTAATAAGCTCTAATTCTATATACATAAAAGCTAATTGTAATACGGTTAGAGGTATAAGATATAGCGCGTAAAACCTTAAGCGCATTTTTAAACGGAATCTTTATACCACCTACAGACCGTTCTACCCACTACCACCTATACCACAGCCATATTATATCTACTTTTATTACCAGCCAAGTCCTATAACCTCCTATAAACTTCTACGAACTTCTGCAAATTCCTAGGCCAATTAGATCGCTTATATATAGGACCCTAGGGCGCGTCTAGCGTTGCTCCTCTATACACACTACCTGTTACCAATTAGAGCACAGCCAATTTATATTCTTTTCAACTCCTACAAACTCCCGCAAACTCCTATAAACTCCTATAAACTTTTAAGCTAATTAGATACCTAAACCAAATCGCGATTATAGGAAGAAATAGTATAAGGGTTAGTAGAAGACCGGGGCGGGCCAGCTAGAGGTTTATCTACGCCCAATACTGTAACCAAGTCGTATTATAGCAATTAGTTTAATAGACCTAGAAGAATTGCTATCTATTATTAAGGAAGCTCAGCGTGAGGAAAATGTTCCATTATAGATGGCCGTTTTAGAAGCATATCTTTAACAAATACTCTAGTATATAAACCTAGGAGGCCGCCCTTAAACTCCTTATTTTAAATAGGTGCGCACCTTAAGACGTCTAATATTTAGTTTTGGTGATACACTTCTTATTACACGCATAGGTTTTGGAAAGAGTTTTATTTTTTATACTTTTTTAATTTTAACGGGTAAGATTACTATCTAGTTAATCCTACTAAGCAAGCTTAGTAATAAATAGTTAGATAATATCTGGAAGCTTAATAGTTCTAATCTATATCTTATTACTACTAAGAGTAGAAGTATAGATAAGGCGCTAATTACAAAAATAAAGAATGGTATGTATATATATGTACTCCTTAGTCCTAAGTAGGCCTTGTTAAAGTCTTTCTAGGATATATTAAAGAGTACAGAACTACAGGCTAGGGTTGGTCTTGTTACAATTAATAAGTATTATCTAGTAAAGCAATAGGAAACGTTCTAACCGGCGTTTATAATATTAGGCGAGCTACGGACAATACTTTATTAGGATATAGTTTGGTTTGGTTGTTCTGCTATACTTAATAAAGAGGCAGAGCAACTAGTTCTTAGCAATACCAGTTTTTGCTCCCTAGGTAATTATATATACTAAACTAAGGTTATTAGGACTTCTATAAATTACCCTAATATCTTAATCTGTGTACTACCACTTTATAAAGTTAAGGTAGATCTATAGGAGGCACTATACTTTTTATTAGACATATATGTAACTCCAAATACCGCCGTCCCAGAGCAAATACCAAAGACAATTATCTTTATAGACAGTCGTGGGTCCATCTAAGAGGCAGTAGTATACCTCCAAAAAGTACTCCTTATAAAGACTTTAACCTTTGCACCTAATAAACAGTATACTACTAATGCTAATGGTAAAGCCCATTGCGTAACCAATGTGGTCCAGGTATACACTACACATATTCAAAAATATAATTATACTGCTTAATATAAAGAATTTAAGAAATCCTCCTTAGCTATAAGAATTATGGTGGCGACAACCTCTCTTAGTATAGGTGTTAATATTGCAGATGTTAAACGGGTAGTAATTTAGAAATTTCCAATTACAGAGAGTCTTGCAGATCTATAGCAGCGTCTTAGTTGCGGTAGACGGGGCTACCTTTAAACTAGTAAAGGTTATATATTTCTACCATATTAGGCCTTTAATATGGAAGGCGTTAATAAACCAGAGGTTAAATAGCTATAATTATAACTAGACGTACCTTAGAAGACCACTTATAAGTTATATTAGAATTAACTACTAGCTAATTAAGTAATAGTACGTAGCTAATTAGCTAATGGCTATACGCCTAGCGATATAAGCGACACAGAAAGTACAGCTTTTTAGATATTAGCTTCCAGCCAGGCTCCTACTCCTGTTAATAAAGATATAACAACTAAATTCTGGACTAAGATAGAGATATCTTAACGCACTAAGCTACTAGCTGTATAGATGAAAATGATTAACGGTATATGCTATTAGAAGGCTATTTTAACTTACCTTGGCAAGAACAAGCTACTATTACAAGTTAAGGTTACCCGCGTACCGCTAGATTAATATTACAGTTATTGCAACCTAGTATTACTTCCAACTCTTACTTAGGCTCCAGATATCCTATAACTAATTACTTAGCTAAGAAGTGGTATTTAACCTTGCTTTGCCCTAACTCTTATTAATAAATAGGCAACTACACAGGCGGAAGTATTATATAGTAGTATAGATAGACGTTTCCCTATGCCGCTATCTTTGTATATAAATACCATGTGCCGCTAGTAGCTTGCGTATATATATAAACTAGGGCTAGGCTTTTGGGACATGCTAACCTTTAATTATCTCTATACTAAGGCTCCTTTACTTTAGACATGGCCTTATAGAGAGAAAGATAGGCAACTGTTAGTAGAGCGACTTTAGTACTTTATTAAGGAGGTTAATAACTTACAAACGGAAATAAAGGATATAAGAGATATAAGAAAGTAGCAGTAGCTATAGAAGCTGCAAGACCAGTAGAATTGGGTATTTAATATAAGTATATCTGATTATACTACAACTATTTAGAAAAGAGATAATACTCTTACCACCTAGGTCGCAAAAAGAGAGGCATTAAGGGCTGCATAAATGTGCGTAATTAAGACAGCTGGAGCAAATAAGAGTACGTCGTTGGGTAGAGCAAGAGATGGTATACTACCGTTAACCTCACAACTAGGAGAATGGGTTAATACTATTATTGCTACGCCAGTATCACTATTACTATTACCAATCTCACCTGTACCTGACGGTGTATTAGAAGATATTTAGCGTGCTATAAGATATCTTAAAGAAGCTCGCATTTTAGGAGTAGACGTTATTAGGCATAGCCTTAATAGCAGCCAGTTAGATATCTAGCAGCCAGTTATTAATATATTAGATACTTAGAAATTGGCTACTCCTAGTTAAAAAAGACAACGGTAAAGGTATAATAGTATAGAGCCTATAACCCCACTAATATGTTACTTGCTGTTAGCAGAAAGAGATCTAAATATAGGTAAAATACTAACCTTTACACCTGTCTTAAAGAGAAGGTGTATAAGGCATATAACCCTAAAGGGAAAAGAGAACTTTTATATAGATATATAGACATCTAATGGCCTAGAAGTTTGTAGGAGTTTGTAGGAGTTTATAGGAGTTTATACGCGGTTCTAATTAGCCCAGGAGTTTAAAGTAGTTTAGAAAATTAAGAATATTAAAGTAAATATAAATTAAAATTCTAATTTCGTTTAAATCTTTAACCTTAAAATTCTTCTTTGTACTTATATCTATCAACTATCTCCTATTAAAGCTTTTTTTTTTTTAAATAAAAAGCTTATAAAATGTCTCCTCCTGCTTTTTAGGTGCGTGCGTACCCCCCTAACATCCTCCTTAATAAGGAGAGAACACTGCGGGCTATAGCCCTCCTTTATTATCGCTAGCTTTGGTCTAGCAGAATTCGTATTAAAATATAGTTAGTATTAGAACTCTAACTATTAGCTATAATATATAACTAACTAGTTTTAATAGGCGCCCTTATTCTTACCGCCGCCCTCTCCTCCTAGCAGCAGCAGCGGCAGTAGCAATAGCAACAGCAGTAGTAGCAGTAATAGCATCACCACCACTACTACCGCTGCCAGCACTGCTGCCGCCGCCGCCTTCCGCCGCCGCTAATAATGATAACGACAATAACAACGATAACAAGAATAAATAGTTTGGTAGTAGGGAGTTAGGAAAGGAGCTATAAGTATTAATAACTATATAGTATATACTTAGCTTATATATGTTTATAGACTACTACTATTATTATTACCGGCCCCAGCCCCGACCCTGGCTCTAGCTCTAGCTTTAGCTCCCGCTCCGGCTCCTGCTCTAGCCCTCCCCACCCTCACCCTCCCTACCCTTATTGCCGCCGGGTTTGCCCTTACCTAACGCGCCAACCCCGTCCGCCTGCCGTGGGCTTGGGCCCCCCACGGCAAGACGGCTGCCCTATACGCCCCTACCACCCAGGGCAAATAGTGGTCGCAATCGGCGGTGGGGTTAGTAGCTATAGGGCTAAATAAACAGAGAGACTGGGGCCATATTGGCCGGATAATAGAGACAGAGTTAGGGGTAGAGTTAGTGGGTGGTAACCAATACACTACCTACTAAGCCTTAGGCAAGGAGTGTTAGGTATACTCTAAAAAGGGTATATAGCAGGTAAGAAGGCCTAGGGATATCTACACTCGCTGCTAAGTAGCGGCCCGTTCCGGCAGGTGCAGCCTTTTAAAGCGTAAGCGTAAGGACCCTAAGGATCCCTTACCCCCACCTTCTGGGCTAAGGTCTTTGGCGGCATATAAGCCGTCTAGTAGTCCACTACTAGGTCCTAGCAGCAGTGGCATTACGGCGTAAGGGGGGGGCGAAGGTAAAAGGAGGAGGGGGGGGTTAGCGTTACTTTCTAGCACTTTAGTGCGCTAAAGTGGCGGCTTTTATAGCATGTTCTTTATGGGTAAGCTTTAATCTAGCTGCGTTAATCTAAGGGGTAAAACCTAGATAACAATACTGTCCAATACAGGCCTAACTGTAAGACATCCTTTATAGGTAAGCTTTAATCTAGCTATATTAATCTAAGGGGTAATCCCAAACGACGGTACTATCTAATATAGGCCCAACTGTAAAGCGTTATAGAAGCCCTAGAGTTGCCCAGTAGGTAGTATAGGTAGATAGTAGTTAAATATAGTTGCTAGGTTCTGTCGTTGCCTTATATATAAAAGTTTATATAAAAGTTTATGCAAAAGTTTAATATATAAGTTCGTGTGGATTAGTTAGCCTAGTTAAACAAAAACACAGGCATCTAATTAGCCTAGGAGTTTATAGGAGTTCATAAAAGTTTAAAAATTAGGTAAATTTGGCCTAAGGGAGTTATTGCTGGTATACTAGTTTAGAGCATTAACAAACGCAGGCATTTAATTGGTTTAGGAGTTTGCAGGAGTTTATAGGAGTTTATAGAAGTCTAGAGATTAGTTAGCTACTACAATTCCTATAAGGTTAATTGTGTTAATTATTATAAGGTTAATTATTAGATTAATAACCCCATTCAACCCCTCCCTAATTTGGTCTATATAGTCTTCTATATTAGCAAATCCATTAGGATTATCTAGGGTATTAGAAGAATATAACCCCCTAATAGTATCTAATTATCAGACATGCTGCTAGTTAAATTAATTAACCTTATCCGCTAGCACTTCTATGCCTACTTATAAGATATCGCAAGAATCGAAAAACTTTATACCAGCTAATTGCTTAGTACTTTGCGGTTTGGCTAGATCTGAAGTAAAGAGAGTATAAGTGAGTAAAAACATATCCAGTAGTATAGTAGCAGTAGTATAAGTCCTGGGCATATACTCGCCGAATATAGCCTTTACTTTTTTACGTAATGCCCTAACCTAAGTATTAGATAGACATACTTGGTTAAATATAATATCCACATTATAGGTTAAGTTCTTATAACACTTTATTTTAATCTTATAGCTACCGTTAAGATGCTTAAGCCCGAGGTTAATTGCTTTATATATAGTAGCCCTACTAGGCCAGTTTATAAGCCCAGAGGATAGTATTATATACTATAATTTAGGAGTGTTTACCAGGGAGAGATTCCATTAATAGAACAACATTTCGCGGCTATAGTTATACTGGGCCACGCCAAAAAAGTAGATAATAAAAGGGTTAATAAAGCGCCTTAGCATGCCAATATTAGCATTTTTGACAGCATGCCGAATAGTTAGAAATAGTTTAATCTCCTAAAGCATACGACACATTGTGCGGAATTTAATATCATTGTGCGGCTGTTTGTTAGGGTTATTGCCATTCCACGCATCTAATATAAAGGTGGCTAGATAGACATCTTTAACAAGTTCTAAAAACTAATCCGGTATAAGAGAACTAATTGCGTCAGTAATATGGTCTATCCGCTTAAAGAAGTCTCTACTAGAGGCAATAAGGTAGCCCCTACATCATATTACTATATAGAATAATGCAACTACGCGTGCTGTAAAGCCCTATGCAACAATTAGTTCTATTAAGTGGTATTTAGCATTTTCCTAACTGCATTGACCGCGACCCTATATAGTAGTATTAGCTTGTAGGCAATAATAAGCCTCCTCTTTAGAAAGAGCGGGTGCCTAATGCGTACGGATAATAGTATTTAGTAGGTTTATCTATATATAGAACCATGTAGGTATACCAAAAAGCCAATCCCGTTTGTTATATGGTCGGCGTGCCTAAGTTTGTTTATTTTTAACAGCCCTAATATAGTATGCGGTAAGTTAGTCTCTATAGATAAGCTAAAGTTAATTATGGAAGTCGTTATAGATAGCTTTAGCTTTAGTAGGGTTTTTTAGTGCCTATAGACCAAGCTAGTCTAGAAATATACTTTTATAGACGCTATATATACCTTTAATAGTACCCTTGTCCTTAAATATGGCTCCAAATTGCCAGAACTTAGTCTTATTTACAGTAAGACAATGTATACTTAGCATTTTAGGATAGCGATCACTATCTCTAAATATAGTATTAATACCAGCTATATAAATTCTCTTAAGTGCATCTAATATAAGGCTTTATATGATATTCACCTTAACCCTACTATCTTTACTAGATATACTAGGGGTATCTAGTATATCTTTAAGCCTAAGTAGTAGTGTTGGATTGTGTATAGATTAACATAGACCTAAAGGTGGTAGCTTAGGGCAAAGAACAATAGCTGCTGTTATTATTGCCTATATAGTAGCTGTATGGCCTATAACCTCGTCACGTTTTTTGTCCTTAAAATTAACGTTGTTGTAGACAATTACTGCCTGCTTATTGGACGCTTAAAGCTGGAGCTATCTCTAAGGAAGTTAGCTGATTGGCCTAGGAGTTTATAGGAGCTGGATACTATACCTCTACCTCTATAGTAATCTTACCCATTAACCGATTAGCCTAATAATAACTATAACATATTCCAAGCCCTAATAGAGTCTTAATTACTCGCCGCTTTACACCAGAGCCTATTAAATAGACATCTAGTATTAAAGCGAGAAAGCTAGATCGCTTCTTAGCTCGAGAATAATATACTATGCTAGTAATAGCAAATAATCGCCTAGATAATGTATTAGACTTAGGCGTAGCGTTATAGCTAGCTTAGTGGGCGCGCTAATTACTTATAAGTCTTATAAGAACAGTATGCCACGTAGGGGCAACCTTCTAGATGGTCTTAAAGATTAGCTTAAAGTCTAGCGTCTTTAAGTCTATAGTATAATCAAATTAAGCAAAATAGGGCTGACGGATAAGATTATTAAGCTCTACAGTAAAAGAATCCGCTAGAGAAGGACGCGAGTAGGTATTTATTATACATGGATTGTCTATAACACGCCTTAGTGCACGCCGTCGCTAATATAGATAGCTATATCGGCGGTGCTTAATTATAACCTCTTTACTCGCTTCTACCCCAGCCTAAGTAAGCATAAAAGTTTTAAAACTCCATTAAATACGGCGTAGTGTATTAGCTACCTATTGTAGCTTAAACTGCGTAGACTGCCGTTCCCTAGAGCTTATATTATATTAATTATAGGTAGAAGAGAAAGGTTCGTTAAAGGAAGGCTAAAGGGCCTTAATAGCGTTGCTATTAAGTTTATTATTAAGGTCGTCCATATCACTATTAGGTTCGTCAAAATACCTATTAGAGTGTCCGTTATAGTGTCTATCAGGAGGTAGAAGAGGGCTAGGAGAAGGGCTGGATAAAAGGCTTTATAAATTATTAGATAGGGGCACATATACCCTACTAGTAATGTCCATTGTTTCTTAATTAGATAGAGGAGGTAAATAGCTTTTAATTTAATCTAGTTATAACCATTTTAGAGTTAATTTAGGGTACAAGATATAGCGTTGTAATAGAAGAGTTATCGCTTAATAAGTAATTCTGAGTTTACATATAAAGGGCTCCCATAAGCTCTCAGACCCTTAGGGAGAAATTCCTCTTAGTACGATCTAATTGGTCTAGGAGTTTGCAGGACTCTATAGGACTAGGGTAAGGTGATCTAATTAGCTCAGGAGTTTACAGGAGTTCACAAGCGTAGCGCTAAAGGGCTAGCGCCACGCCGTGGCGCAATTTCTTCCCGGGGGTCTGATTTATGAGATAAGGGGTAGGCAGACATCCACAGGAGCTTCCTGCGATCACGTGATAGCTTCGCTAGTATATAGATTCGTTCTTCGTGACGACTCCACCTCATGAAGCCTCCACACACACACCATACACCTGCGTTCCCGTGTGGCAGAATCTAACAAGCGATCCGTATGCTGATGCGGAAACCTGGCTAGCTAGTGCTTTCACCTTGTAGTTGCATATGCATGCAATAAGCAGAGAGCTTAGCACAGGGCTTCACACGAAAATGATCAGCATGTTCACCGTACAGTACAAGGATCGTCTAGGTTACTCAGTGGGCCAGATATCACGGAACGAAGGAAGTAGCTTACACGCGTCACGGAAAAAATAAAATAAAAGATGTGTAACAATATTCATCACCTTCGTTGGTGACTGCAGAAGCGACCAGGATATGCCGTTATATCGATGCACATCTTTTAGTCGATTCCTTTAAATATCCTAACATATTCTTATGCCGCAGCACTCGAGACTGGCGCCTTGCACTTCGGCTTCCCTGCCAAAGTAAATCGACAAGAAATCCCTCGCAAAAGCTCTATCGGACTCGTTCCAGGCGTCTAATCCCATGCGAGTAATGTCGTCGCTCCCCACAACAAGACTGTCCTCAACATCGCCAGAATCCTCATCGTCAGCTGCATCTACTAGGTCAGCCAGCGAGGATACGAAGAGAGAAGTAAGCCGGTGGAAGTATGCAATGATAGCTGTATGCAGTCCTGCCCTGGCAAGTCCACTGGCCGTCATCAGATCGGCCCCGTTACCTTCCGTCTGAATACCACCAGGAACAAAGTCAGAAAGGTTGCCGAGTATTTCTCGATCCCGATCGGCCTCTTCGCTCAAATATGCGTCTTTCTCTCCCGCCGATGCCCACCACATGAAGCCCGAATAGGCAAGTTGTGACCAAGTCATGGGCTCGATGAGTTTGTCATCGTAGCCTACATCACCCTCGCTTTCACTATCATTACCTGAATCATGTGGTAGTAATGCCGTGCGGTCATCTGTATCCTCGTCGGGTTCAATGTCCGCCATATGGGAGCCATACCGAATCTTCCACAGTTCCTGATGGAGGATTTTAAACCGCCTGAGGTCCCTTTGGGATGCCTTTATTTGGGCACCCTGAGGTGTTTTTATGGTCGGCCAGCGACGCTCTTGTGGTGGATGCTCATAAGTGGCTGGCATTTCAACGATTATATCGTACAGGTTTTTCTTTATTGCTAGGATCTCGTCCGTTGTGCATGCCACCCAGCCATAGGGAGCTGGTTCTGCATCTCCTTGGGACGCATCCGGTGAGCTTCGCGGTATCGCTTCCTTCTTGAGAAGAGAAATGTCGTGTATGCCAAGGTTGAAAAAGGAGCGGAGTCGATGGAGGGAATCCGACACCCGTGGGAGAAGGTCGCACACCGACGCAGGAATGCTTGATAATATCGATAGATCATAGACTATATAACTGCAATTAGAATTGGCTAGGAACTGTAGGATTGTAATAGCGGTATCATGGACGTACCAAACTCGCAGGTCAGCCGGACAGGCGGAGGCGCAATGAACAAAATTCGTTTTCGAAGTAGAGCCTCTCGGTGTAATGGAAAAACTAGAGGGCCAAAAGTGTCGATATATTTGACAATTGACAATGCTGGATGCAAAGGTGGAAGAGACTGGTCGGTAGGGAGGACAGCAGTAAGGCTGGAGAGAGCACGATTTCTGCTGTGTCCCCTCCACGATGGGCCTGGTTGCACTGAAGATTCGGGGACGTTAGATTTTGAGTTGTGCGCGTCCTGTTTATGGTCTGATCGGAATTGTTCCCAAAATTGCTCCAAGGGTTCGGTTTTCGAAACGTCATCTACTAGCACACTAGGCTGGCTGATAAGCAGGTGGTTCGGCGCACGAAAACGTATTTGGGACACGTTGACACTTACGCAGCTAGGTCTTGAAGACTTTGAGCATGAAGCCAGCTCCTCCCAAGTCTTCCATAGCTTAGCGGTACCAAAATACCCACAGCAACGAGATGCGCATTGCGCTCTGATTCGGAGGCCGGCCCGTTAACAAATGCACTCAACCCAGCATATCCCTCATGTATAAAGTATCTCCATGCAAAGCGTTAGTGATAAGTACAGCCAGCCGTTATTGCGAAACGTACACCAGGTCGTCCTTGACTGTATGTAAGCCCGAAGGCAATGATTTGAACTCGACTGCTCCGTCTAGCTCCACTATGTTGCGTGAGTAGGCGATCGACTGAAGGTGGTAAGGGTTGGCATGCATACACTCAATAGTCGACCGCTTCCACGCGATAGTATACCTGCGCAGGCTTTATTAGCATATCTGTGGGCTTAGAAGCTTGCTGGAGCTCGTATACACACCCTACCTTCTGGTCGAACTTGATCAGGAACAGCGCCGACAGTGGCGGGGGCCGTGTCGCATCATTAGTGAACGAATCGACATCGGTCATGCTAGCATCGCTGGTTTCCGACATTGTGTGAAGTGAACATGACATGCGGTGATGGTGTGGTGGTGCGTTGTCGTGAGCTCCGTCGTATCGCAAGAATACGACCTCAGAGGTTGTCACGCTAGCTCTAAACGATTCATTATGTCCAACACGAGACTCTTAATACCACTATCTACAAGCCCTAAATACACGGTACTATTGTAACATCGGATCAAGGTTCTCTCCCAGTATTTCTTCTATCATGCTGATCCATTTCTGCGTTTCCCGTTCCACAACATCATCGTCATCTTCTTGTAGCTCGCTTATAAATGGGAGCATTTCCGGCAAAAGGCCCAACCATTCCTCGCCAAGTCTCTCCGTAAGACTTTGCTCACATTTGACAGCTGCAAGCCGAGTGTGGACGTCGTCTGATCTCATATACCTCAGCATCACCGCATTCATTTCCTTGTGGTGGTCTGCCGATGCAGCAGAAGCGGCAAGCTCGGTGATTGTTGGTATAATGTCCTCCACTATCGCAAGGCTCAACGGGTTTGTGAGCTGTTTCAAAAGTGGCCTTGACACAGCGCTGAAGTGTGAAGGGGCTTGCCAGAAGTCTAAAAGTAGAGTCAGATCTTGTCCAAATCACTACGATTGTTTCTACTTACCATCCTGGTCATACTCGAAGCTTTTTGAGAGCGCATGAAGGACAACCTTGTTAAGCTTAAGACCCGTTTCATCAGTTGGAGAGACGTTATCGAGAATTTCCGCGGCATGCTCAAGGATATAGCTCGAATAGCTCGTTACAATTGACTGAAGCAGTTAGTGACCTTCTGCGACTGTAGGAAGAACATAACTATCTTTACCTTCAATCGATCAAAGAACGTCCCCAGGAATAGGTAAAGAGTCGTGGACCGAAGCATCTTTCCTTTCGAGTCCCTCTTGGGCAAAGCTTTCGAAGCCCACTCCACGAGTCGTGCAAAGAAGGGTCTGAAAGCTGCATCGTTGAGTTTCAATGTCATGGATATAGCTGCCTCGTCCACTAAATTCTCTAGCTGCTCAAGTTCCGAGTCTCCATACTTCTCTTCGAGGTTATCTACTACGCATTTACGACGCAAATCAAAAGCCTCAAGGAATATATTGAAGAGGACCTGGGTATTTTTTAGGATTGCGGATTTTGGCCGACTACTAATTGCTAGGTTGAGTATCTTCACTAACTCGTGAATCGCCTAGACGTATATTAGGACTCTGTACAGAAGCAAATGAACAGGCATGAAAACTTACCTCGTAACCCATCTCCACAGCTCCAGTCCAACTCCTTTCAATAGCGCTGAAGCACTCTTTGGCGTCTATCTGCTTTGCTGCAAGCTGATAGAATTGGCTTCGACTCTCATCCACATCAGGGTCGAGATCCGCAACAGCTGATCTATGAGATAACTCAAGAGCATTATCCAGATACTGACCAGAAAACATAAATGGTAGCCGTTCTACAATGGAGCAAAGGAGAGCGTACACAGCATTGTGCAGATTGTTCTTTGGTTCTTGGGAGTCCAGGCTCTGACTCAGGTAAGTGAAGGCTTTCGGGAGCACCGCAGGCAACAACGGGATGAATTCGTCTTGAATAACATCCACTGTAGATGCAAGGCAGAGAAGAGAAATGATACGCAGCCGATCATCGCTGCTTCCCAGTGATTGCACCCCAGAGACAATCTGAGCGGCTGCCGCGATTGCTGACGGGTCTTTCTTGCCAAATCGCTCAGAAATTTGGTCGATGCAAGCCACGGCAGTATGTTTCAAGGCCACATCTGGGGAGTGTTGAATTATCGTGCCAATCTGAGACAGGAATGCCAAAACTGCCTTCGTAGAGACATCATTGCCCTGCCTAATACTTTGTACTTTGACTTCAACCGATTTCAAAGCTGTCCGCCGAACCTCGTCATTGGGGTTATCGAGAAGGATCTCGGCAGACTTGATTAGATCAACAGTAGGCAAAAGATTGAGAAGGCTGGATAAGACACGGCTACAGGCATCGTGTAGAACCTCGCGCCCTCTCACTTGTTGCGAAATGTGAATTGCCTTCTCCATCGCTTCAGTAAAGACCACCCGTAATTGCGCTGCATCAGAATCATGTCGAAGAACTCTGCCGAGCCGAGTATGCAGATTTTGATCGTTCAGTAGTTGTGCTAGTGATGACAAGAGATTGAGAAGTGAGTTTTCAACCTGCCCGGCGTCTTTCTCGTTGAAACCGAAAAGCACATCCGAAACAGTGCGTTTCTGCTGCAAAAAATCATCAATAAGCTCGAGGTATCTCTTTGAGGCCTATATATAATTAGTATTTTACACGAAAATGGAGGTTTATGTCCGAATATTACCTGCGCAGCAACCATGGGGTCAAACATGGCCAATAGGTCCGACACAAACTGCTGCACCCCAGCGACAGACGGATATCTATCGACAAGGAGAGCAATAATAGCGAAGAGAGAATCCTCTGGTCCTAATGTCTTCGCAAGCTGTCCAAAGAGTCCTAGTCTGCGATGCAGTGGGATGTGCTCGAACGCAGCAGTAAAACTGAGCAGTAAATCGGCCATCCCTACGATGAAGTCCTTGTTTCGTTTTCTCAAAGAATCAGCAAGCTGGGGAATAACTCGTGTAATGGTCTATCCATTCGTAAGAAAAATTTGCGTAAGATCTGAAGAGCAGTATGTAGTAGGTGAGGCATACCTGATCAATGACATGTGCAGAGTAGTCGTCGCTCTGCCGTAGAAGTGTAGAGCCCATGAATGTGAATATAGGCATGAGGTTATGCAGAACGAGCTCGGGCATCCAAGAAGCAAGGCTAGATATTAGCAAGAGGGCTGCATTTTGGACCTGCGGGTTTGTTGTATGCCGTATACAGTCGACGAGAAGATCGGCCCGAATCGCGGAAGTATCTACATTTAACTCCTTGGTTTCCTGATTTCGGTCAGTTTCATGATCCAAGAACATTCCGAAAATTTGCTTGCCTTGAGTTTATCGATGATAGACAGAAGAGATCCAATGACAAGACTTTGTAAGTACACAAGACTTGAGCCCGATTGCATTTTGAATTGTTGTAATTCATCCAGAATATGGAATAAGCCTCTCAGCAGCTGGGGATGGTCCTCCGGTTCTGATATCTCTACTAGCTCAAGTACGAGAGTCAATCTCCGTAGGGCTTTAGCGATGCCCTTTGGATCTTGGAATTCAACACGAGCCATTTCGGAACGACTGGTCCTCCTTCTCTTAGAAGCTGGCGGTTTATCTGGCATGTGAATAGCCTTGGGAATACTCTCAATAAAAGATTCTAAAACAAACGACGGGAGTTTAATAATACGTAACGTCTCCAAGGCGTCTGCTTGTCGAGATTGTCCGAGAGGATCAACGGAATCAGGTTCAGTGAGAGCAAGATCAAGGAGAAGAGCGGCAACGGATTGTCGCATTTCAGCCTTTAAAGAAGGCCAGATGGCCCGCAACCGTTCAAAGGCAGCATTTTGGATTGCAAGACGCCCAGAATCAACATCACCAGCGACAATGCTTTTAAGTAGATCCACACCCTCAGAATCTCGGGCAGAAATTAACGCCAAATGTTGCTTATCTGATTGGAGAATTTCGATGTTTTCGGCGTTGCATTGTGCAGCAATATCTGTCTCTGGCAAAGAACACCAATGGCGAACAGTGGGTAGCACCACATTGATGCGAGAGCTAGAAGCAATCTTTCCGAGGAGACTCAAGATTGATAGAAGACGCAGGCGGACTGCAAGCAGGGGTGTAACTACGGCCTGACTACTCAAGAATGATACTATCGATATCCGGTAAGAAGATTTTAATTCCGCATGGGCAGTCTTTGATCCTGGAAGTTTTGATCGAGTAGAGCCATCCAGTGCTGTGTGGACGACTTGGGTAATATGATCTGCATCCAGGACATATTCTTCGAGAGTAGGTATCAGAACAGACGATAATAGCTTAGAACCTTCGTCCGCAGATAGCCAATGGATCCGTAATGTCCCTTTGCCGTATAAAGAAGACATGCCCCATACCTTATGCTTTGGAGTCTTCTCAGATACGGCAGCAGATTGGCTTAGGGCTAGAGTAAATTCGGCTGCGGATCGACGAACAGTGATTGATGGGTCCGATAATGCGCAGATGGCGTACGGGATGAGAGCTTGTAAATCTACCGTGGTGTTTGAATGACGAAACCATTTTGTAGCTAACTGGAGCGCAGCACTGCGTACAAGAGCTGGAAAAGTACTGCTCCACACCCGAGCTAAAAAGCTCAGGAAAAGAACGCTATTAGACGCCTCATCTTTTTTCAGTATTTGCAGAGCTGTAAATTGGTCGAGGTCAGCGTTTAGAGACACAGTTTGTGTGAGTGCCCGCGCAAGGTCTTCAAAAACAGGCAATTTTGACGCAGTGAGGAAAGAAGGCTCATCCGTATAAGCTGGAAGAGCTGATAGAATTGCGTCCAGTGAGGGAGCATCCGTCCGTTCCTCATCGGCCATCTCTTCGTCCTGCTCGATTCCAACAGAAGGCAGTGCCGCAGCATTAGTAGAGCGCAAAATGGTCTTTAGCCTCATTTCAAGGGTGTCGATGTCAATTTCGTGCTCCTGTATTACTCTCTGGAGTTTGCCTTCAACGGTCGGTGATTCATTCAATCGTATTATTAAACTGCTTAGCTGGTTTCGTATCTCCGAGGCAGAAACTGAGGGATTGTCCATACGTTCAATCAGAAGAAGCAAAGATTTGATAACGACAGACGCTTGTGAATCATCTAGAATGTCTGATTCGAGAATTTTCTCAATAAGAACAATATCCCGGCTCTGGCCGAGGGTCTCGAGCCTTTCGATAGCTGCAAGCGTACACCCAAGTGCAAGGCGTTCAATGCGACAATCCTGAGATAGAGCAACGATTTTACCTGCTAGTCCGTCTAGCTTCATGATGCGTTTCGCAGCGGATTTAGGCAGTTTTGCACCCTTTCTCTCTTCCGCAATCACTGCTAAGCAGACTAAACAACCATCAGTGGTCTCGCGGCTCAGGCTGGTAGCAACGGCTTCCATCAAAGCGTTCAGAACCTTATCTTCGAGATTCGACTTCGTAACGAGGACGGTTGTTATCATGTAGCAACCCAAAATTGCTTCCGGCACATCATCGAATGTCAAACACTCATTGAGAACAGGTAGGATGCGTAACAATAACTCTTCTTCTCGCTGTTGCTGTATTCCTCTCCTTCCAGAGCGCGCAGAATCAAGCATTCCATCCACGGCCTGCGTTGTTACACTCGCCCAAAATGAAAGAAGGCTTGATGATTGATGGCCAGCCCTAAGAACCTTTAAAACATATTGTTCCAGAGCAGAGAAGAAAGCGGGGGTGTTCGTGGCAGTGTACACAACGGTTTGTCGAGGTGGGTTCGCCAATGAGCTTATGTATGGATGTAGGAAGCGGAATGTTGGCGAGATCTTTGCGGGAAGGATTGAGAGCATAGTCGGAAATATTGAGCTGGAGTGATATGGGAGGAAGGTAAGGATGAGAAATTCGGTATTATATTCGTGAACTCTAGAATGAAGGCCATTTATTAGCAGGCTTCTTGGATTGTTTCTCTTGTAATAATAAACTCACCGGAACCGCCTTATCAGCCATTCTACCGCTTTCACTGCCGGCTTCAACAATAGACGTGGGCCCGCAAGGGAAAGAAAGCTCTCTATAACAGAATCAAGCTCCTGGTTTTCCTTGGCTGTCATCTGGGTCCTCTCTTCGGATTTACTTTGCTCGCTGAACAAGTTTCGCGAAAAGTTGGCGAATCGAGGATCCAGCGCACATAATTCCTGGAATCCTTCATAACAGATTTGGTAGATTGAGTTGAAATTCTGCGAGGCCGCGATTTTGGACTCAAATAGAAGGGATTTCCCATGGGCCGCCTTTTGGGCTTTCAGGTCCAACTGGTGGGTGCTCGAAGCCGCGATGGCCGCGAGCTGTTTCTGCAACGAGGTCATAATGGATCGAGGAATACGGAGCTCCAGAAAAATATCCTATACTCCATGGGCTTCGGGAGGTCCAAAGAGAAACTTGGAACTTAATTCTGAGGCTGTAAGTTGTTCTGTACAGCTTTTCAGCGTCCTATACTAGGTGCGAAATCAAAAAAATTAGTGCCGCAGTTTGTCTCGAAAAGCGGTGAAGCGGGCGGCCTAACACGGCAAAATAATGAGCTTTCTACAACATCCTGCGACTCGTTTAGCTCGTTTTAGCTTGCGAAACATTCATGATTGATACCATGCAGCACTGCTGGGAAGAACAATGCTTCAAGAATTGAACGATACGTCTGCCATGCATAGATTACCAGCCAGAGCTTGAGGAACACCAGAAATCAAGGCTCACCGGGAATTATGGATGACTCGAAAGCAAGCAACGCTCTCCACCGTCCTTTCTACATAACTTGAATTAATCAAAGGTTCAGAAAGATCGACCGTCCGTTCCAAAGTTTGCCAGTTTCCGGCCCAAAGTTCCGCCTCTACCGCCAAAAGTCCCGGCCTCCAAAGAAAATAATCAAGACCATCCTCATCGTGAATACAGCGAAAGGCACTGTTCTCGGCATAAGGAGCCAAGGCACCACGCGAAAGAACATACACACCATTCGCGGTCGCGCGAAAGCGAAAGGCACAAACATCACCGAAAGCATGAGTCAGAGCCCGAGTACAAGGAGCCGCCTAAAGATGTCCCCGAATACGGGTCCATACCACCGATCGTTACCCCTTGGGATGAGGAAAAGGAGTATTTTATAATTGACAGGAAAGGAGATCCAGGCAACATTACATACGGAAGTTTACATCGCTACAATATCCCGGCTTACCGTCGTAGCGGAAACGGCTGTGTCCTTGGAGTTTCTACCAACGGAAGAATTGACAGGTATCTCACTACAGATCGAGGAATACTCATTAGTGATGAACAGCATTTTGGCCGACGTGAGAGACAGCTAACATCAAAACGTGGTCTGACAAAAGAGCCACGAACAGTACGGTTAATGAAGCCAACAGACAAAGACGCTCAGCTGGACAGCCAACAAAATTATATTTCCGTATCGCATAATAAGAAAAGGAAGCGTGGCTCGGAATCCCCAGATTCTTCCGATGAAAGCTATGTTGACTACCGCTCGACCGAGGGAAAGCGCAAATTAACAGATCGACCTACTGATCTAGACCTGAAGTATGCTTCAGATGACTCTATTGACGAGCCTGAGATGGGAGCCGTGCATTTCGAGGATGAGATTAGGAGGAGGAATGCACAACTTTCGCGTCAAACCAAAGATGAACCTCGCAATCTTCAAGCATGGTTAGATCTCATTGACCACCAGGAAGCTATGGTGCGGCTAGGCAATTCCAGTTCAGCACAGAAACTGAGTAGTTCCGAACGGAGAAATCTGTCGGATATCAGAATTTCCATGTATGAGCAAGCAATTCGAGAAATCGGTGCTAATAAAAATAATCGGATCCAATTCGTGCTCGGTTTGATGAACGAGGGGTCAAAATACTGGGAGTCCAAAAAATTATCTAGGAAATGGCAGGACACTTTGAAGGAACATGCAGAAAATATCGATATTTGGACAAAGTATCTCGACTTTGCACAAACCAACTTTGTGGATTTCAAATACGAAGGTTGCCGTGCAATGTTCAGGAATTGCTTGGAAGTCCTTGCGACAGCAGCTGCCCGTGAACAGAGCGATACTGCTCAAGCGGCTATCTTAGACATTCAACTCTACGTCATAGTTCGAATGACGACAATGATGAGAGAAGCCGGATACCAAGAGCATGCTCTAGCCACATGGCAGGCCCTTCTAGAGTACTACTTGCTTAGGCCGAGTAGTCAGACCAAGTCATGGGAAAAGCAAGAGCTTCTAAATAGCTTTGAAGAATTCTGGGAAAGTGAGGTGCCTCGCATTGGTGAACCTGATGCTGGTGGTTGGAAGCAGTTCTGCATCAACGAGGGATCCGCACCCCCACCAGCTGTCATAGAGTCTCGGCAGTCCGTCGACCCTCGCATGCTGTTCAAAGATTTCGGAGATTTAGAAATAGAACATGCTAATGCTCTGAAGTACCCTGGCCGCACTGCCGATGAAGCTGGAGAAGATGATCCTTTCCATCTTGTACTCTTCTCGGATATCAAAGAGTATATATCATTTCTACCTCAAGTTGTATCTACTATTCCTCTGATACAAGCTTTTATTTGCTTTTGCCACCTTCCACAGTTACCACATGAAAATAACAACAATCAACAACTATGGTGGCTTAACCCGTTCCTTCGTGATGAGTATCTTGGGAATCAGCCGGCTATAGAACCAAAATCTACTTTAGAAGAGGGACGCCCTACGATAGATTCTATTTCTCACTCTTCGAGGTCTTTTGAATCTTGTCCTATCAAATATTATCAAACGACCGCCGAAAGCCTCCTCACAGTGGCATTTTCGAGAGCTCAATGCTCGATAGACGTAGATTTCATCCGTCGCGCATTACGGCATATGACACTGTCCGTAACAGACGACCGTATTGCAGAATACTTACTCGGATTTGAGTTACATTACTTTGCTCCCGAGTAAGTTTCTATTATCTCCATTTAATTTTCAGTCTACTGACCAGTCCGCGTTGCATAGAGCTCGTAAAACTGCCAAATTCTTGCTCAAGAAAAATCCATCAAGCCTACGACTTTATAATGCATATGGTTTGATCGAGGCAAAGGCTGAGAATCTGTCAGTTTCGGACCATGTTTTTTCTACTGCGCTTAGTATGAGTAAAAATTTGCCTGAGAATTCTCAGCGGGATAGCATCCTTCTCTGGCACACCTGGGCTTGGGATGCACTCTGGCGTGGTGACAAAGAAACGGCCATGCACCGTCTATTATGTATCGGCGAAAGCAAAATGACTGCACGGCCTGCCCCTGGTTGGCAAATATTGGATTGCACCCCAGCTGCCATCCTCAAAGCAAGAGCGGTATGTCTAGCATTTATTAACTCTATCCTATTAAATCACAAGTCATACCATGATATACTGTCGCATTTCCTGGTGATTTGCTAATGCTTCAAAGATACTCCAAGAAGGCCGCGATTCTGCACTCTCCACTTCCCAATATACAAACGCAATTCTCTTCACGACCTGCCTAGCTCTTCTATCCTATCTGCAAACCGGTGTAGATATTACGGCTGCACTATCCATATTTCACCAGACCTCTGCGCTGTTAGCAAAAAGGAACCTTTCGCGATCTATAGCTGCGGAGCTGAACCACCAAGCCCTTGCCCAGCTCCTTACATACCACGTCACTCACGCGCACAGCTTCAAACCATCCCTCCTTCGCACCGAGCTTACGGAGAGCATCGCGCACTTCCCAAACAATACCATGCTCCTCTCCGCGTACGCCGCAAATGAGACTCGCTTCCGCATTGATGATCGCGTGCGGGCCATCATGCGCGATACGGTCCTGAAAGACGAGCGTGGCCAATCTCCCACAATTGTTGGCTGGTCTTTTGCAATCTTTGCCGAAATGATGCGAGGCGAGATAGCCGGTTCTACCGCGCACTCGATTCGTGCGACTTTTGAAAACGCGGTTGAAAGCGACAGTGTTAAGCACAGCCCCGGGCTTTGGACGTCGTATGTACTCTTTGAATTGTCTCAACCAGTGCAAGCGTCCGATGCGCAATTGAAGAGGAAGACAGTGCCGATGTCCGGTGTTGAGAGGGCGAAGCAAGTGTTCTTCCGTGGCCTGACACACCTACCTTGGTGTAAGAAGTATATGATGCTAGCTTTTAGTCACTTGATAGAGGTTCTGTCATTCGAGGAACTGAGGCGGGTGTATAATGTTATGATTGAGAAGGAGCTGAGGGTGCATGTTGATTTAGAAGACGCATTCGAGAAGATCGATGCTATAAGGCGGAGAGACCAAGCGTATACGGAGAAGAGTCTCGTCGCAGGCTTGGCTCTACCAGAGGATGGGGAGTCTAGTGAGGGTGAGTGAATTGGGATGGTTTTGACATGGGAGTCCAAGATGGTTCAACCCAAGACCACTACTAGCTACTTGCGGTCAGTCGAGTCAGATATTCACTTATCCTAAACTTCCGTCAAACTAAATTCTCATCTCATGAAAGCTATGCAGTCGTTCATGGATCACTATCACAGTAATAGAATCAAGCGACGTAGGTGCCACAAAATGCACTGCGTTTATGCTCTCATTAATGCTTGCACGGTTCATTAATAGCCAAAGCTACATTTCAAAAATGGCAAACGCAGGCTGCTCTCGGGCCCAAGTGCGGGGGAATCTGGAGTCTTGTTCCACGCGAGTTCAATTGCACAGTAGCTCTATGCCAAAGCGTTGACGGTTTTTAATATGGCTTGCATTGGTAATAAAAGGGTGTGCCGCCAAAACGGCATCATGACTGGACAAATGCAGTTGATAATAAGCAGGTACCACGGCCCTACCTATAACCAGTCTAGTAGATAACCTTCTGTGACGCGAAATGTGATTATTGCTGTCGGTAAGCTATTACAAAATCCTTCGTGCAAAGCCTACATTTCACCTGCCGTGCTATTCAACTCGCCGTTCCGTTCTCTTGTCTTCTGCATTATATAGCATCATCAATTCTTTCTCAATCTTCATTCGTGCTTTCCCGCCTCTGTTATTTTATATGCTTTAAATTGCGAACCGTAAGAATTTAAAAAAAAATTCTACCCTATATTCCCTTCTAAAACCGGCGATATCAGGAACCATCACAGACATAAGCACCTAATACCAACAACCCCAACTTAATCACCGCGCCCAGCAGTCGTAATGGCCGACCTAGACCCAAACACCTGGTACCAAATCACCGAGTATCGCATCAACCTCACCTCGTCCCTCCAATCCGGCGGCTACTTAATACTAGCAGATCTTCCCCGTGGCCAACAGCTCCTTCCAAGTGCGCAGCCGGTCCGAAGGCCTGATAAACCAACTAGCCGTGTGCTACTCCGCCGACGAAACGGACGCGAGCAAGACGCGCCCGTACATGCAGCCGGCCGGTGGCGACGACAGCCAGAAATGGGACATCGAGCCCTAGGGCAACGGGAGCTACATGTTCGTCGACGCCAAGAACGGCTCTGGTTACCGTATGGACTGCCACCCGGGCAACCCGCTCTTCACGAGTTCCGAGATCACGGGGACGCCCAAGCCCGCGCAGCATTGGCTGTTTTCGAACCTGGCTGCTATTAATGGCGGGGGCGTTTTCAACAACGATCACCGGTGCGATGAGCAGAAAGCCCGGGGTTAAATTGGGCGTTTCTGGGGGGATTTTGGGGGCTGACGGCTTGGTAGGCGAGCCCGAAGACTTCAACATCTGCTACGACATTAACAGCTTCCTCGTTTCTTCGAGCATAACTGGGGCGGAATCAGCTGTGGCGGCAGGTTCGCCCTCCACCGCTAGCATAACTGCCACATTGACTGCCACCTCTAATCCCTCGTTGGCCTCTCATCAGGCGCTGTGGCGGGGGTAGGCGTGGCGTTTTAGTGCTTTTGGCGGGAATCCTCATCTTTATCCGTAGGTGGCGGGCCAGGCCGAAAGCGCTGCAGCCACGTGTAGTCCATGAGGCGGGCGTAGGGAAAGAGGAGGGAGGGGATGAGATGGCAGAGAATTTGAAGAAGCCTGTGTATGAGATGCACGCCCCGCTGACGGAAATGGACGGGGCATCGCGGCCGTAGGAGCTGGGTTATGGGATGAGAGGATATAATTAGGGATTAGTGCAGGATGGTGGAAAGGCATGGTCTCCTCCTGTTTTGGAAATAGCAGCGAGAGCGATGGAGGGTCGAGTGCTCCGTTCCTGGTGAGGGGTGTAGCTATCACCTCGCCATCGCGTCTCTAAGGCGGAGCGCCGGAAAAAGACCTCATATCGTCATGGTGATGACTACCAATACCGTTTTGCTCAACCCCAAATCTTTAGAATAACTTCATGCTTCCGTCTCGCTGCTCTGGGTTGTAGTCACTTTCTAGCCCGGAAGTGATATGCGAGTATAGGAAAGACAAAATATAAGCATAACTGGAATCTAATGGAGTAGTAGAAAAATCGAATCCTCGGAGCTACAATGCTAAGTTCATTTAAATAGGTGAGTATTAGTAAACCTGCAAATTCTAGCCTCTGTAGAATCTCTTGTGATGAACACAAGTCACACCGACTCAAAATCACATTCGAGTGTCCTGCTAATGCGACTTCGTATATTCATGGTCCCTGCCAGAAAGCGGAGCTAGTCAGCTAGATATACACATTTTATCAGCCGTCCCGTGCGACATATTGGTATCTCTACATATAGTACATCCTCTCCCACCAACTACTCACTCGTCCACCCGCCCAATGCCTGTCCAACCCTAACCCTCTGCCCCTGGCTAATCGCCCACCTCCAACCCCCCCTCCTCGAGCCCTCCACATACCCTTCATCAAAGCTCGGCCGCCGTCCCTTCGGCGCCTCAAAAACAAGCACGATCGTGCTCCCCAGCTGAAAACCCCCCATCTCCTCCCCGCGTTTCAGCGCATGACCCCCAAGCAACCGACTCGCGCCCTCATACGTCGCCTCTGCAAACCCCGAATGCGGTTCCCCGCGCGCGGCCGCCTCCTCCGCCGCCCTATCGGCCGCGGTGTCGGTCGTCAACGAGTTCGTGCGCAGCTCGCGATCGAAGTTGATCTTGATGGACCCGACGTTCGTCGCGCCGACGGGTGTGAACGAGAAGAAGCCCCAGCGCCAGCGGCCAAGCAGGACGACGCGCTCGTTCAGTGTGAAGAGGCCTGGTAGCGTGCGCTGCAGGTACGGCGACACGCTGTACAGCTCGCCGGCGAAGTGGCGCCGGCTCTCGACGACCCACGAAACCGGCGAGTGGAAGCGGTGGTAGTCGCCGGGGGCGAGGTAGATGACGCAATAGTAGAGCGCTGTGGGCGTCTTCGTGTGCGAGGGGGCCCACCAGGGACGGGAGGCCTCGCCGAGGGCGAGGTCGGCGCGCACTTCGGCTTCAGAGGACGCGGCGGGGGCGGTCGATTGGTCGGTTGGCATTTCGGTCGGTATGCCGTCCTTGGGAGAGGGCCCGGAGAACAGGTTCGGGAGGGTGTAGGAGATGCCGTTTACTTTGGCGAACTCCTCGTCTGCACGGATGATTTCTTCGTCGCCGATGCGGTTGCGGCTTGCGCTGGGTTGGGGGGAGTTGGGGGACGAGCTGATGTTTGATGTCGGAGTGGGAACTCCCGGGCTTTTCGGCCTGACGGAGCCAAGCAGGGCGTCGAGGCTGTAGGTGACGCCCTTTACTTGTTCAACTTCTCCATGTTCAATGGTCCCGAACTGTATAATTCTGCCGTCCGCGGGGGATAACAGGGCGTTTGGATTGGGGTCTAAGGGTCGGGCACCAGGTTTTAGGGTGCGGTAAAAGAAGGAGGCGAGGTTTGGGTAAGCGTGGAGATCAGGCTGTGAGACTTCGGATAGGCTATAATATATTAGATGAAATATAGGCCGGCGGATCGATAAATTTACTTAACACCGAATATCCAAGAATAGAGCTTGAAACCTGGCACGCGAAGGTAATAAGGTATTTCCAACTCATTAAAGCGTCCCCATAACCTTGATAGAGCCTTCAATGGCAACGTTGACATGATCTGAACTTGCCTAACAGCATCGTCTGGTCAATAAAAGGTCAGTATCGTGTGTGGGATGGTATATACCATGGACCACTAGGCCGTATCCTCTCTCGCTTCTTCGGCTTGCCTCCGGGTTCTGAATTGCTTCCAGATCCACTGCTCTCCTCTTCTTGTCTCCTCTGTTCTCGTTGTACCCGGTAAAACTGTAAAAGCCCTAGGAAGGCGATTCCCAGTCCGATCGGGATAGGCTTCCATTCAATTCTTGTGTTTCTAAGAGCTTCACCTAATCTCGACCGAAAGGATTCCTTTCTGTGTTGCTGTTGTTGCCTTTCGAGTAGATGCCTCGATGATGTAAAGTTTTTCGAAGGTTGTGATATACGTAGAGTGGCATGTCGACCAGTGCTTCGTCGGTATTGTGCAAGGGCGTCGGTGCGAAGAGGGCGAATTCCGGCTGGAACGGAGAGATAAACTCGACGTAAGCAGGCCGTAGACATGGCTAGGGCATTACAAGAGCAATATATCAATATTGTACAGGGGATTGAAGATGAGAGCGTCATCTCTTGCTATGACGCCAATCTCAAAGTGATTGCCAAGATATCGACATGGGGGGTGGTGCGGGTGTCCGAGCTTACTGTGTGCCGACGAGAACGCAACGTGTGCATACCCGATCATAAAGTTATTCCCCTTGCCAACACCACCTCACGATTACCTCACCACTCTCCCCTCGACCATCGCACCTTCATGGCTCAATGATTGCCATGGCCTCCATCACTCTCTTCGCTCTTTGTTAGCCTTCTCTTCACAAGAACAACTTCCTTCACAGTCTCTCTTTAATTAATCACTTTCTCCGCCCATCAACATGGACGAAGCGGGCGATCCGCAACCGTCTGAGCAGGTCCTCATCGACCTCAAGGTCCTGTCCCCGTCGACCGAGGTCAATGGGGACCTCTTCTTCGCAAATATTCCGGCAGTAACCACTGTTGGTGAGCTCAAAATTAAGATTCGGGATGAGTTAGCTACGCGGCCCGCCGTTGAGCGCATGCGATTAATCTATAGAGGCCGGGTAATGGCCAAAGACACAGACAGCATGTTTGACGTCTTTGGTAGAGACAATGTATATCTCTCTCGGACCTCCTATATCATCTATGCTAATCATCCGAGCAGATCCAGCGGTCTACCGAGCAAAGCTTGCATCTCGTGCTTCGTGAATTCGGGCACTCGACCCACCCCAACACCAGCACCTCGTCAACGCCTACACCTCGGAACTCAACAACTCCTGCGCCTCGGTCATCAACTGCACCTCCAAATCCATTCCGAACCGGCCCTCCTTCGCCGGCAGCAGGAACGTCAGTACCGCCGCAAACAAACCCTTTCCGAGCTCCACCACAGGCACGGCCAAATTCAACACCCCATCTCCCGCACATACATCAAAATCCCTTCCCACATGCCCCGCAATTCCCGCCACAAGGATTTCCATTTGCGATGAACCCAGAACAGGGTGCTCCGCATCTGCACCTTCCTCCAGAGTTCAACAACATCTTACAGCAGCAATTTGCACAAGCCGCTGCGCATGCTCACAATGGAGTTCACCGACATATGCATCCGCCACAGGGTCAACAGAATGGAGTACCCGAAGGAGGGACTGGCAATGGTACAGGAGAAACTGCCGCGCGAAACGCATTCCAGGAGTTAGTGGCCCAGCAGCAGCAACAAAGAGCTGCTGCAGGTTCGCGAGGTGTCGGAACAAATGGAGAGAGAAGATCGCCTAGCGAGAATAGAGATCAGGCTTCTGGCGAGTCTAGAGGACAGCCAGGATTACAGCGGGGATTGGGCAACCTTCCTCCAAACTCTTCTAGCACGATTAGGCATGAAGGAATTGGTCCGAACGGCGAGCGCTGGACTATGACTATTAACAACACCAACGTTACGCTTCCTGAACAGCGGGCTGGCGTTCCGCAGCCGCAGAACATCCACCGTTTGTTCCCCTATCCTCCTAACTTCCAGACTCCTTTCGGTCGAACTGGAACGCCACCAGTGGGCACTCCATCACCATCCATTTTCAACAATGGAGCCGCTAGACCAGCCCATGTGACAACTCACATGATTGACCGAGATTTAGTTCGCATACGGACAAGCTTACAGGGAGCCCAGCGAGAGATGGAGAATGTTAGGATGCTTGTACAGGGACCTTCAGGCGAGATCACAGCAGACGGTGCAACTACTGGAACATCACCGCCTACTTGGCGCCACGACCAAATCCGACGACATGTGCACAATCTAATGCAAAATCTCGAACAACTGCAAACAGGCCTGAATTCTTTAGTGGCCGATCCCGATTTAGCCCGCAACAGAGATGTGGTCTCATTACAAATGTTGAACAATAGCCTAAGAACACAGGCCGGAGGTCTTCTCGAGAGCATTGACCGTCTGCGCCCTGGGAATACGGTAACTGCAACTACGAACGGCGCAACTTCATCAAACAATACATTAACTACAGGGACAACCAGTGAGGGTGCAACAGAGGGAACGCGTACACAAGCACAACAGCAAGCAACGAGGAGCACACCAAACACGCGAACATCGAATGCACCTAGCCCTGAGTTCTTCATTCTCTCCGGGCCTCAGGGTCCCGTTGGCGTTCTCTTCGACGAACGAGGCACTTACACCACAGCCCCTTTCGCTCCTACCATCTCTTTCGACGCCTTCAACCAGCAGTTTACCGCAAACCGCCAAGTCCTCGCCGCGCTCGGCCAGCAGATGACGCAACACCACCAACAGCCCTTCACCCCGCCTTTGCACCCCAACCAGCCACACCAGGCCCAGAACGCCAACCCGGCTCCCGGCGCCGCACCAGCTGCTCCAGGCGCCGCAGCCCAACCGGGCCAACCCGCCGCGCAAGCGCAAGCGCAGGCCCCAGCGCAGCCGCAAAACGACCGCATGGTCGTCGCCGCCGGCCATCTCTGGCTGCTCTTCAAGCTCCTCTGCTTCATCTACCTCTTCGCCGGCGGCAGCGGCTGGCGCAGACCGATCATGATGGGCGTCGCGGGCGCGGTCGTCTATCTCGCACAGCTGGGCCTGTTTGAGAACCAGTTCGAGCGGCTGCGCAGGCATTTCGAGGCGCTGTTGCCGCTGCCGGAGAGGGAGCGGCAGCCGCCGAATCCGCAGCAGCCTAATGGGCAGGGTGGGCAGGGAGCGGACGCTGCCAGGATGCCAACGCCGGAGGAGGCGGCGAGGCGGCTCGTGAGGGAGCGGGATGATCGCGAGAGAGGGTGGCTGAGGGAGAGGGTGAGGGTTGCGGAGCGCGCGGTGGCGCTTTTTGTGGCGAGTTTGTGGCCCGGGTTGGGGGAGAGGATGGTCCAGGCAAGAGAGGATAGGATTAGGGCTGAGAGGGAGGAGGAGAGGAGAACGGTGGAGGAGGATCAGGCGAGGGTGGAGAGGGAGAGGGAGGCAAGTGAGCAGGAAGAAAAGGATAAGGAGAAAATTGAGGTGGAGCAAAATGCGGAAGGTGAATCAAGTGGCGGCAAAGGAAAGGGGAAAGAAAAGGTTGAGTTGCCTGAGGCAGAGACTGAGGCGGAGGCTTCAGGCTCTGGTTCTGGTTCTGGTTCTGGGTCTGGGTCCAGCGCGCCTTCTGGTCCGGCTTCTGCAGATTGAGCTCGCTATTTCGGATAATGATGGTCACAGGGCTGTGTTGTTTACGGCAGAGTAATTCTATCTAGTGGGGTTGGAGGATACAACATGGTGACCTGTTTCTTCCGCAGTGCATATGTACGATAGTCACGTCTAGTTGAAAAAGTTACCGCCCCTTTGAATCACGACGAAGCCTCCAAGAACCCGTGAGGTGCGATAAAAAATTGGATTCTTTCCTTACGCCATTTCGTCTCCACGTTGCGCGGATAGATAGGCACTGTCATTCCCTCCGAAGCCCTTGTTCCTCTTAAGTTCTAATGTGCAGAAAATAGCCGTCTCCTGAGGCGAATCGTGGTGCGATTCGAGATCTGATAATCGTAAACGGAAGTGCCCACAGTACGCCATCAAATTTATGCGAAACGCCATAGGGCTCGGGGGTCTCCACGCCATTTGGGACATATGACAATTTGACTGCTTCTGATTCGAGGGGAATAGGTCCTACTCGGGAGACCACACTACGCCACATGTTCCTTCATGACAGGGACGAGGTGGGGGTTGTGAAGGACTATGCGGCACTTATGAGAATCTGCTATTTGGGCGAGGCGGGGAGGGCAAGTTGTAGCGACGCATCCAATTATATTGCAGACAGGAGGCTAAGGGGTGTTTCAAGGAGTGGTGATGTTAAGCTTTTCCTAAGAGACGACAAGCTTTTCTGAGAGTGGGGATTCCACGGCATCATACGGGGTTCAATTTCTTCGAGAAGCATGGAATATCATTTCTAAATTACCTAGTATATATTCTCTATTCAGAGACTCGGATCTAGATCGTGGGGAGGACACAGCCCTCTTCCCCCTTAGCCACCTTTGGAACCATAAACAGCTTCGCAATAGTGAATAGGACACAGGACAACTCAGACTCCAAGGCAACCAGTTGCTACCTCTACAGACTCTGGATATTACTTTGTTGACCATGAACACTATTTCTATTTCCAACACCATGATGTTTCGGCAACCCCTGCTTCACTTCGCGCTCACGGCCTCACCCATAGCAATTACTGTGATCGGGAGGGTCAGACGAACGATGAAATTCCACTCTAGCTCTGAAGCACGCTGGGAGACCTTCATGGTGGTATCTTTATTTCCACCATCTCTCCACCATGTATGTGGTTCTTCCTTACCTCAACTCTCTGTCACTTTCCTTGACACTTTTTATTTCTCTGGTGCGGTTTCTTTACCTTTGTCTCTCATTTAACTACTTCCAAATTCACCATGCCTTCGTTTCTTGCAAAGGGCTGCGTCCTTATCCTTTCTTTCACTGCAACATCTACATTCGCTCAGGACTGATTTCACGGCACCTATCCGTGTCACCGTACCAAAGGGGGCGACGGTGGATTTGGTCCGGGACAAATGCAGCTACGCTTACGCTTGCCGAGTCAACAAAAGGATGCGTGAATGGGCTTGGGGATTCGATCTTTGGACAGGTTACGCTCACTGCCCACTAACTTTGCTTGCTGTAAGCTGACCGTGAATAGTTCACCCACTGCAGCAGAGATGCCTTCATAAAGGAAGACTGGCCCCCAGCCGTAACTCCCTTATATCACCCTTCTCACTTTCATTCTTTATAGACAGCCGAAGCCGCCGTGACGGCTGGCAAGCTTAAGAAATCCCCACCAGGTACCAGTATTGGCGGGTAATGCCCCACAGTGCGTGACCTCCGCGTCGTAGACATGGACTAACCCAACAACATCGACACGACCTACCTGCTTATCAACGGCAAGGTGCTCGCGCAAAACACCCCCGCGAACGCCAAAGCGAACCTAAGCACTGAAGAGCCCACAAATGGCGCTCGTGAACGACTTCCTCGCCCCTGCGCTGCGCTGCACGCTACTAACTAGCAACTCGCTCACCGCACTGTCAGGTAAATCCGCATCCCTCGCCACAAACAAGCTACAAGCCAACTTCTTCCCCCAGCCGACGGCCCCGCGCTCGTGCCATTGAACGACGCCTTCACTGTCATAAACAACAATGGCGTCATCACGCAGTCGCTAGCTAAGACGAACCTCTACCACGCAGAAGTCGGACAACCGCAAGCGCAAAGCGTCGCCGGCGCCTCCGGAACCGCCTACCGCAAGTCGTACGCCGCGTCCGGCATCCTCATCGCGCAGCAGCAGGCGCTGTTCAGCGGCAAGACCTCGCCCGCGCCGGCCGTCGCGAACAACCTGTTCACCCTCATGGCGCAGCGCTTCGCCGCGTCCTTCGAGCTCGTCCTCGCGCTCGGTTGTACCATCATCTTCGGCATCGCGGCGCCAGTTACCCTCACCACGGACGTGGACGGCGTTGTTATGGTTGCGAGGATCGATACCGCCCCGCTAGCTAGTATCCTGGCGGGCAAGATCAGGCCGACAGGGACGAGGGTTGCGGCGGCGACGGCGATGGCGACGGCTGCGGCGACTAGTGTTAGCTCGGCCCAGGCGACGCATGTGTTTGGCCATGGGACGGGCCAGATGCGGCATAAAGGGTGGAGTAATTCTGGGTTTAAGTTCAATCAGGGGAACTTCACCAGACACAGCTTTGGAAGGTATCATAGACGGGATTCGAAATCGGCGTGGAGGAGTTCATAGGTCATTGCGATTAAAGCACTGTAAGCACCCGCGAGTTTACCGCTAGGAGAAGTGAGCTAGGTTGGTGGACAGCGGCGGAGAGAACTGCTTACCTCATGTACGCGACATGAAGGTAGGGAGTTGTATATTAGCCTTGATCTATTCTTGAACATATGAGCACATAGCAAACTTAGATCCATTTGACGGTCGGCCTCTTGCGTGCGTCACCGCGTACGACTGAAAATATAGAAAGTCCAACTTGACTTTTTAAACAAACGAGACCAGTAGAGGAATATGTTTCGTCAATCTTTCATTAAATGAAAAATTTGTAGAAAAAATACAAGACGTAAATCCCCGAGAAAACTAAGGGATATAAAAATGGTGGCATATGTTCGCTAGCCATTCTAGCACACCAAGACTCAATCGATGATCTTGGTGCATCTTTGGTAAACATCATATCCTGCATTGCGCCATTGGTAAGCTGTTGGGCTTTCTTCGCGCGCCGAAACATCTCTTCTTCATATTCTGCAATTTTTACCGCCAGCGCATCGTCTCGGGTATCCTTTGATGCATCAATGATCGCGTGGGCAAGCTTCATAGCATCCTCGAGGGCAAGGTTCACACCAATACCCGCGAACGGAGTCATCAGGTGAGCCGCATCTCCGAGAAGTGTGACGCCAGGTTTATTATCCCATCTAAAACCCACTGGAAGCATGAATAGGGACCTGGGGGTTTCAATAGTATCGGCTGCCTCGATAAGGTTTAGTAGATCTGAAGACCAGCCACTGAACTCTCTCTGAACAGCCTGTTTCGATTCTTGGACGTCCTGAGGGTTGTAACCGCATTCGCTCATCCATTCTTCGCTCCTTCTGCTCCGTGCTGAGACGTTGATACTATCATCGCCCAGTTGCTGACCGAACAAGGCTTTCCCATCGGAAAATGCAAAAACAGACCCGCGATTTACAAGTTTATAGGCTGCTGGGGCTCGTTCTTTCGCATTAGGGATTGAAAAGCTGTGTCCACCAATGCCAGAGTAGGAAGGTTTTGTTTGAGATAGTAGAAGGCGCACTTTACTCCAAGCACCATCCGCGCCGATAACTAAATCGAATCCCTTCTCAACGCCGTGATCGAATTGGAGAACCCGGTCTTCGGTTACACTCCTAAGACGGTGATTCCAGCGGATGATATCCGTAGGAATGGACCTCAAAAGCAACCCACGAAGCTCAGCTCGGTCAATCTCCGGAGCTGCTGCAATCTTGTTGCCTGATTTTGATGGCGACCGGCGGAGGTACGTCTTCCTGTTTTTGTCGCAGAGCACAAGCGACTCGCCATCAAATCTGGCGTATTTCAGGAACTCTTCGTACAATCCCGCCTCTTTTATAGCGGCGAGGCCCGTTTTCGTGCGGAGGTCCAACGTGCCGCCTTGTGAGCGGAAGTCGACGGATGCTTCGGCTTCAAATATGGTGACATTGATATTTGCACGATGCAAAAGCCGTGCGAGCATGCATCCACCAGGCCCAGCACCAATGATAGCGATTTTAAAGGTCTGCGTGGCCATTCGTTGGATTGCAGGCTGTTGGTGTTCTTGGTGAAGAGAAGCAGCCTCCAGGCACTTGGAAGCAGATAAAATATTTTTACCCGTCTCCGATGGTGTGAATGAGAGAGTCTATCAACACAAAACGCCTTCTGTTGCCGTCTCATCATGCAGAATACGGCCGTAGCGATACAACGCTGTTTCATGTATTAGACATGTTTAGACAGCGCACTCCGTATCACATTGGGTAGGTTCCAAAAACAGACAATAAAATTTCGGCACATTATCCTCGGCGACAACACCAAGTTTTTCTAGTGCAAGGCTGAAGGAAATATGGGATTTCTTGAGCTTTGCCATGCGGGTGGCTGGCGGATGTACCCCAGTCTTAGGCAAACACGGCTCCCAACTCCTTCCTAAAGAAGAAAAGGCGACTCCAGCACATCCGGACAAATGAAAAGCTACACGGTCCCTCACATGTTTAATAGTGTCTTCTAATTCGCACGCAAGGCTCCATCTACCCCCTCGATCCGAAATCTCCGAGCCCCGCTCGCCCACGTTCCTAAGCCCCTGGCCGGGTATTGTTTACTCTATGACGGAAGAGGACTTCCTCTCCATCTTACATGCAGTGTCTCTCCACTGTGACATTCTTCAACAACCGGGTTCGCAGAAACATCAACTTGGCATGCTAGGTTGTGATTGGTATGGCCCTGACTGGCTCCCCAGGCCCGGGGGAACTTGCCTGGCTCGTAACCAAGTTGCCGGGGTAGCTCTCCGTAGCTACAAGAAGACCAACTGAAGCCCGCAATTTTCGAGGGCAAGCCTGCCAGGTATTTTTTACCAGTCAATTAGCATCATGAAGCTTCAGTCTCTCGCTCTTCTTTCGTCTGTTGCGCTTGTGAGCGCCAATTGGGCCAAAAACCTCAATTATCGAAGCCCTTCAGACCATCATCCCTCCCTCGGCATTTCTATTCACAAAGTCGTGAAGCGGAATGACCCTTCCAGTGCGTGGGATCCCGCGAAGCTGAACTTTACCCATGGCGTGGCTTCTGGTGATCCCTATCCAAACAGCGTGATTCTTTGGACCCGAGTTGGCCCCTCGAGCGACAACGACAAGTCCAACGTGACCGTGTCTGGTTATGTGCCGCTATACAACCACGACACGGAGGAGTATGTAGCAGTCTCCAAAGCCCCGGTTTGTGTGGAATGGAAGATTGCAACAGACAAGGCTCTCACAAACGTGGCGAGCTCTGGCAAAGTGTACACTAGCTCTGATATTGACTATACGGTCAAGGTAATTACACACTGCAGGATGAGCCCTAACATCCCTCGCCCATGTGGCTTGCTTGTGGAATGAGTAATTGACAATCTCATCTTAGGTTGAAGCCGGCAGTCTGAAACCGTACACAACATACTATTACCAGTTCAACGTTTGCAATTCGAAAAACGTGAGCCCGCTAGGGAGGACCAAGACAACTCCGAACCCAGACGATGAGGTTACCGATGTGGGGATAGCTGTTTACTCGTGCTCGAACTTTCGTAAGACTACTTGGAGTCTTATCTTGAGCTTGAATTGACTCCTCCCTGCAACATTCGGCTTCTTCAACGCCTTCGGGAATCCTGTGCGAAAGGTGAGCTACTCCTGGTATTCGAAGTTTCTCAACGTCTTTGCGGCTAATATATCGAAAGGATTCTGTGGACTATGTGATCCATCTCGGTGACTACATTTACGAATACAAGAATGGTGACTACGTGTCGAACTGGATCGGATTTCCTTACTACCATCTTGATACTGGCTTCAAGTCTAGAACCCTATGTCTCAATACCCCGCTCCTTACCTCGTATGTCTCCTCGTATGTCTCGTATGTCTCATCGAGTGTCTCATCGAATATCTAAATACTTGTTTCCATTACCGAATGACGACGTAGTCGTTATTCTCTTTGCAACCTATTTGTCACCTATCTGGTGTATATATAGAGGCTCTAGAGCCCTCTTTAATAGACAGAGTTCTTATACCTAATTGTCCGTTTGATAGTTATAAGCCTGGGCCAACTACTGCATTATCTTTAATTCTAAAGCCTTTATTCCAATTAATTATCATCTTAATTATAGACAACTACGATAATGAACTCTTAACAAGAAACCAGACCCGTTATTATATTATCTATTATCTTTACAAGCCCAAACAATTGGGATAAATGGATTAAGGTTATTAAGTTAAAAGCAAATAACAATTATCTCTGGGAGTATGTTAACCCATTAACACCCAAGACTGATTTACTAAAGCTTAAAGTACCTGTTCGCGCCTTACCCAAGGATGCCAATAGCCGGGGGAAGACGAAGCTCGCAGAGCTAGATAAGAAGGAGAAGGAGGAGCTCTATACACTTAAAGCCGACCATAGGGACAATATAAAGCTATATAGAAAACAGCTGTTAGCTCTTAATACATTGCGTAGCTACATCCTAAGCTCTATCTTACGTACCTACCTCATCTATACGTTCAAATGCACAACCACCTATAATGTCTTAGTGTCTCTTAAGAAGAGAATTGCTCTAACTAACAACGCAAGAAAGCTTCAAGTAGCCACCTAGTATGTACAGCTTAAGAAAGCGCCTTGGAACCAGAACTTTAAGGTCTGGTTAGAGGAGTAGAAGAAGGTATATACTAAGTGCAAGGAGCTAGATCTACCTAAGGTAAATAGTAACCGTTTGGTGAGAGACTTTGTATACGCAGTCAATTTAATTACTCCAAGCTAGTCCAAATATTAGAAGAACCAGCTTAAAAGGATGGAGTGGAAGAAGAAGAAGCTTTCTAGCTTCTTCAAATTGGTTAAAATATACCAAAATCACCATTATACGGAACTTGCCCAGATAGGCAAGAGTCCATAAGAAGGATCCTTTGCAGTCTCCTCTAAGGATAAGTCAAGCAAGTTACCTAAATTAAAGCCTAAATCGTCAGCGGATAAGCAAAAGAAGGAAAGGCGACCGCCGCCAAAGTGCCTATACAGAAAGCGTCACTACTTTAACAAATGCTGGTATATTATAGAGTTAATTCCTCGCCTATTATAGTTTAAACCAAGTAACAAAATCTAGAAGAAGGTAGATAAGAAGATTGCTAATACAACACCTAAAATTAAGGCTCATATTAAGCAAATTAAAAAGGATAATTAAGCTAATAAGGATAATCAAGTTAATAAACAGCCAAAGGATGGTAACAAGCAGAGCTCTTAAGACCCCAAAGAAACCTTTACGGTTTATTAAAAAGGAACCTATAATCTAGCTTCCGACTATAAGCTTTATAATAGTATTCTTCTTAACTTAGGAACCACTGTATATATCATCAACAATTGAGCCAGATTTATCAGCAATATCGAACCTATATTAGAGCAAATCTATATAGGCTTGCATATAGAAGAAATCGTAGGCTATGGCATAGCTACAGTTACGATTAACTACCCAAAAGGGAAGAGACAGATACAGCTCTTAGAAGTAGCCTTTATACTAAGCTTCCACACTAACCTAGTATACCTCTAAAAGCTTAATGACAAGGGAGTCTACTAGAGTAATAAAGAGAACACTCTTTACTATAGTGATAATAAGACGTACGCCTATTGTAACTACCACTGTGGTTAGATCACTATTAAATACAATAAGCTAAAGATGAGCGCTTTATAAGAAGCCTTATTTGTAACTTAACCATTAAACTAATTATTAAAGCTATTAAAGCAATTATTGAAATAATCGTCGAAGCCTCTACTAAATTAAAAGGTAGAAGGACGGCTATGGCGCAGTTAACTTGGACACGCAGAAATAAATGTAATTAGGCGATTGCCCAAGGAATTGACTAGGGTAGTTATAAAAGGCCCTATAACAGTTAAAAATAAGTCTTATATAGTTAATAAAGCTTACAAGGAAATATTAAAAAGGACACCTATAAGCAAAATCACTAATTAAGATATTGCGGTAAAGTCTTTGGCTCTAAATACCCTAAAGCAGAACAGTTCTGCGGAACGTTCTAGGGGGGTAAGTATATTAGAGGACAAGGATGAGACTTAAGTAGATATTAGTGGAAGTTAACAGGTGGATTCTAGTAGAAATTAAAATTAAGCGACCAATCAAGAGGAGCTTAATCCTTAAGATAATAACATAATAGGCCCATAAGCCTTAAAGGACGATCATCCTACCCTAATTTTAACGCTAGAACCTTAATTAAATACTACAACTACCAAGTCCTTAAGTCCCTTAACCAATTAAAAACTATAATTTAAATGCATTCCAGATATAGGAGAGGAGGCGATTAAGCACCTTCTGTAGTTAGTAACGGGACCAATTTTAAAAGGACTAATAATAGTTAAATCTACAACTTGTGGAGTTAGTAAGGCTTATAAGATTGTATTAAGAAAGCCACTAAACAGACGCCTTAGATAGCAGACATCTCGTAAGAAAAAGCTTAAGGCCCTTAAGGGAAAGCTAAAGAAGTTTAAGAAAGGAAGAATTAAGGTTAAATAGGTCCCTACTGCAGATATGATAGAAGACGGCTTAACAAAGGCTCTACCTTATTAAAAGCATAAGATATTCGTTCAGCAATTAAACCTTGTTAATATTAAGGATCTAATTTAATTCGATTTGGATGATATTCGGGCAAGGTAACTCTATAGGGGATTTCTTAAAACTTAACACTAAATTAACATTGTGACTTTTTACAGCAGCCTAGAAGGCTCTGTGCAGCTAGGGGGGTGTGTTAAACTGGATTAGATTTCCTTACTACCATCTTGATACTGGCTTCAAGTCTAGAACCCTATGTCTTAATACCCCGCTCCTTACCTCATATGTCTTCTCGTATGTCTTGTATGTCTCATCAAGTGTCTCATTGAATATCTAAATACTTGTTTCCATTACCGAATGACAACGTAGTCGTTATTCTCTTTGCAACCTATTTGTCACCTATCTGGTGTATATATAGAGGCTCTAGAGCCCTCTTTAATAGACAGAGTTCTCATACCTAATTGTCCGTTCGACACTACGGCTGGGGACAAAGCATTGGCCGTGTCCCTCTTCCAGATAAAGAGATCTATTCGCTTTACGACTACCGCAAGAGAATTGCAACGTACCGCACAGATCTCGATCTACTCGCTAGCCATCAGCAATTCCCGTGGATCCCTGTTTGGGATGATCATGGTAAGTCGGCTCCAACTTCGAGAAAACTTATAACAAATATTCTAACTCTGCCACAGAGGTTTCAGATAATACCTACCGTGATGGCGCGTCTGAGTTAAACAACACCGAAGCTTCCTTCGTTGAAGACGGTGGCGTTAGTGTGGATCAACGCAAGATGAATGCCGTTCGCGCCTACTTCGAATGGATGCCCATACGGTATGAACATTCTCCATATTAGCTCGGAGAATAGTATTGGCTAACCTCTGCAGACAAGTCGAAATGGACGACAACCTCCGAATCTGGCGTTCCTTCTCCATCGGCAAACTGTTTGACTTGATAATGCTCGATACACGTCAATACGACCGTAGCATCACTGACCTGTGAGCTCCTTTTCATTGTAATTTCTCTAGATTCAAATTTGCTAACAAAGCGACTCCCAGTTACTGGAATACCGACTACGTCCACGCAATCTCGAACGATGGCGGCCGCAGTATGATGGGCAGCCGGCAAGAGAACTGGTTCTACAATCAGCTCTCCGCGTCTGCCAAACGAGGCGCCGCATGGCGTATCGTTGGTAGTCAAACCGTTTTCTCGCGTCTCAATGAATCAGTCGCTTACGGTAACGTTAATCCACTTGACTATGATGCGTGGGATGGCTACCAGTCCAACCGCAATCGTACACTCTCCCACCTTTACGACAATGGTATCTCAAACAACGTCTTCATCTCCGGTGATTCTCATGCCTCCTGGGTTTCAGACGTCGCTTGGCTGGACAACAAGGCCTACAATCCTGCCACTGGCGATGGGTCCATTGGTGTTGAGTTTGCCGGATCCGCAGTTTCCTCACCCTGCCCGTACGGCGCAAACATCACCATGGCTCTCGCACATAACGCAACGCAGTGGCTAGTAGCTGCAAACAGCGAGCTGCAATGGAACGATCTCTACTACCGCGGCTATTACGAGTTGCATATCTCCGCCGAACAAGTGGAAGCGCGTTATTTTGGCTTGCCTACTATCGTCTTCCGAAACAACTATGAGATTTCATTGGCGAATTTCACAATTAAGAGCGGAGCGAACAAGTTAACCAGACCGGTAGGAGGAGGTGTGGTTGAGAGCGGTACATTGAAGAGCGGAAAGACAGTGCAAACCAATCTCACAGTTGACACTGGGAACGGCACATACTTCATAAGCCATTATGATTTGGAGGTGTTGTAAATGAAGCCGTAGTGGATTCTGCTTTGTATTGAAGGCATCAGCATACGAATATGCATCCTGCCTTTTTACAGTTGTAAATCGGGGAGAACTGAGATAGGGTAAATGCTGACGAAAGCTAGTCGAAACCTTCTCATCCAGTGCCGTCACCATGGCAACGTTAATGCGTTGTTTCTGTATTGTAGATAGCAAAATAATTTGGCACACAGAGGGCTTCATCCCTTATTACTTTTAGCATATCTAATACGGTAGCTATTTCATGAATATATGATGTGAGAAACGTTTGATTTACAGTACCACTTCTCCCTCGGGTAGTAGTGGCGGTAATTGTGCCCCGCACCGTGACGATTGCGGGGATCTTCGACAAAGTTCTTGGCTGCCTCGAAGGACTCTTGCACTGCTATAAAAAGCAAGTCCACTGGAACTCACTTTCAAATCAATGTAAGGAGATATGAAGTTTAATCTGCCCCAGCCAAATCGCTGTAATATGGTAGATCATGGTAAGCTGAGGGCCGGTGAAGTAACCGCTAGAAGTTTCGTTTATGTCACTCGAATTATGGTATGCAAGTATTGCATGCGTATCCAAACTTCTTCATAGCTATAAATTTCCTAGGGGAAATTTAGAAATAGGTGGGTCAGACATTGAGGATATTACGATTATGGGGTAGGGAAGATCTTAAAGGTAGAGGATATTCCTCAGGGTATGCAATATGCGTGGTAGCTGTGGGATTCGATACAGTGATACCATTGGTATCGTGGTATAATCTTAAGAACTTGGTGGGGCTCACAGGGTTGCAAATCAATCAACTCAACTCGATTGAGGCCCTGAATCGGTTGAATTGAAAGCTTTGTAAGCAGAGATTCTAGTTGATTGAATTGATTGAATCATCGAAGTCTTGGCACCTAGTTGCAACTGAATTCAACTGGAGTCGTCAGCAACTATCAGAGTCTTGGCATAGATTTGATGCAGGAGGACCTACCTAGTGACGCCCAAAATCGTTTCTAACTGTTCTTCCTATCACCCGGCTCTTAATATAGGCCTATCGTGAGTCTTAGTATAGTGTTGACACACTTTCCTGCTGTATTATACTGTCTCTTTTATCGCCGGTTGCTTTAACTGCCTATAGGCCCACGATGTCTATCCGCCGTTAGATGAGGAATATGGTAGCTAAGAAAACGCTTCCACTTAATTCCTTTATACTCTTCTTGTTAGAAATCGGTGGTAGACGTGTTATCTAAGCTGTGATCTAAGACGCGCTGGAGGTCAGTAGGTACAGTGGGATCAGAACGAGCTGTAGAAAGGATTAAGGTGTTCGTTTGGCCATTATCTGACGCGTTGGAAGCCATGGTGGTGATAGAATTAATATTGTTAATGGGCAAATCCGGTAGCAAAGTTCTTCTACTGGCGGCGATATGACGGTGTAAATATCGGGTAATGCTCGGGTGAACTTTTTTGGTGAGGGAGACTAGGTAAGAAAAATAAGGTTTGGAGCATTATGACTTGTTAATATTTCTATAATATCAAAGATTCAATATTTGTCAACCAATTCCATTCAATTGGACTTCCAAATCGATTGAATTGAAAAGCCAGTGAACCCTTAATCAGTTGAATTGAGTGCCAAGATTCAATCGATTCAATTTCAATATTGAAATCTCGTTGATTGGCTTGCAACCCTGGGCTCATTTGAAGCGAACGAGCGGGGCTTTGAACTTGGAACCAAATGCCGACTATATGCCGCCTCCCGCAGTGATCATTACTTGGCAGTGGGGTTCACAAAAATAAATTACGAATGGCTTGGCCGGCTAAGTGTTTAGCTTCTCACAGAGAATTCTATATTAAGGTGCTTGTATGAGCTCATTTGGCCAAAAAAATCCCAAGAATCGGCCTCCAATTTACTTGTTTTGACAGGAAACAAAATGGAGGAAAGTGTGCAGAACACGAAAATATGCATTATTGGCGCAGGTTTGTAGCCCATGTTTCCCAGTTCACACGCTCTGAAACTCATATATGTAGGCATGGGTGGTTTGACTTGTGCCTTAGCATTGGCTAAAGCAGGGTTCCAAATTATCGAGGTATACGAGCTCGCCTCGAACTTGGGCTTTGTTGGTGCGGGAATTCAACTGGCACCAAACATGGTACGAATTCTGGATAGGCTTGGTGTATGGAAAGATATCGAAAGAGAAGCTGTCGTTCTAAATGAAACAAGCGTGAGGCGTATGTCACTTGAATCCAAGTACATAATAGAAACTGACTTCTACAGAGGGGGCGACTGATGAAGAATTGGGCCACGTGAACTTACAATATATTAAAGAAACGTATGGCTATCCGCACATGGTCGGCCACAGGGCATCCCTGGCAAATTCACTTTACAATGGATGCAAGCGTGAGAAAAGCATCACATTCTTTTTCTCTACGGCTGCGGATGCAGTAAACACCTTTTCGCCTAAGCCATCTTTTATAGCAGTACCCAGAAATGGAGACTCCCCTTACAAAGTGGAAGCGGATATCATTCTAGCAGCTGACGGCGTTAAGAGCAACACTCGAGTTGAGATGCTCAGGAGGCTCGGAGTAACTGCTCAGGTTGAAGATACCGGACAGGCAGCATACCGAATCATGCTAAGCAGGGAAAAAATGGAGCATGACCCAGAGCTTCTCGAACTTCTTGATGGTGATAAAGTAACTCGTTGGATTGCGGAGAAAAGACATATCATCGCATATCCCATATCGAGCAAGAACATTTACAATATCTCAACCGCCCAGTCAGACGTTAATTTTGCAGCCGCACCCTCGGCGACATATACCACCAAAGGCTCTAAAACTGCTATGCTCTCTGTATACTCGGATTTCTGTCCGAAAGTTCTGCGTATGCTTAACCTCGTTCCCGAGGGCGAAGTATGCGAATGGAAACTGCGAGTACATTCTCCTTTGCCGACATGGGTTCATGGCTCGGTGGCGCTAGTGGGAGATGCCTGTCATCCAACGCTTCCGCACCTTGCTCAAGGCGCTGCACAGGCCATAGAAGATGCAGCTGTTCTTGGCGTTGTGCTCTCACGTATCCCTGATAAGTCTCCCGACACTATCAACAAAGCGCTTCGGATCTACGAAAAGGCGAGGAAAGAACGCGCAGAAACATTAGTCGAACTGGCAGCTGCATCAGGGCGGGCGATGCATTTGGGAGAGGGTAAGGCAAGAGAGGAACGAGACAGGCAATTTGCAGCATTGAAGGCGGGAAAGGGTCCAGTACCCGACAAATGGGCAGATGCGGATGTTCAGAAGAAGATATATGGGTTTGACTGCATGGAGGTAGCTGCAGAGCTTTCAGAGAAAGTGTCGACCTGAATCAGGTTATCTTACCCCGACTCAGCTACTTACTCATTAACTCGGTCACCGACTCGGTCATCAACTCGGTCATCGACTCGGTCATCGACTCGGTCACCTACCCCAGTTTCATTGACTCCCCTTACCCCCCTTGTCTTCCCTTTCCTACACCTTTCCTACATGTATATATAGAGGTCTTAGAACCGCATTTCAATAGACAGAGTCCTCATTCAATTCCTATAATTGGTGCACGGATATTCAGTCAACAGTTATAAGCCCAGGTTGCTTGCCGTATTGCCCCTGTTTAACTAATTGATTTGATTGAGCTATTTAATTAATTCTACCCCTTATTAAATTGCTGTTTATTATTAAATCCTTTATCCTTTCTATAAGTACCTTTTCAATATAACTTCTTAACCTACCCAGACCATTACCACAACGGTAATATTATTAAGTCAAGCTGACTAGGACGAATGGATTAACCTTATTAGGCTTTAAGCTCAAACAGGAGACGTATAGGAATACGTTAACCCCTTAACTAAAAAGGATGCGTTGCCCTAACTAACTGAACCAGCCTTTCCTAGGCCTCAAGATATGAAGGCAGGAATAACCTCCTATATAACTCTCTCTGAGGACGAGAAGGACGAGCTTTGAATTCTCCGTAAGAGATACAAGATAGTAGAGAAGGAATATAGGAAGAAGAAGACAGCTTTAACCTCTCTACAAAGCTATATTACTGGTATAGTAACCAGGAACCTTAATACCTATATACTGGGTATTAACTCAGTATATAACACCCTGGTGGCTCTTAAGGAGAGAGTTGCCCCTATAGATATAACACGTCAGCTCTACCTATCTACTTAATACGCCAAGGTCAAAAAGGGCCCGAAGAACCAGAACTTCAAGGCCTGGCTATAGCAGTAGGAGAAGACGTATAATGACTATAAAAAGATTAAGCTGCCAGACGTAGAAGGTGACTAAGTAATTAGAGACTTTCTGATAGTAGTAGAGCCAGTATTACCAAATTAGGCCTTAACGTGGAGGGTTAAATTTAACAAACACAACTGGGCTAAAGACCATATATTATCCATATCTTAATTGGTTAAAATCTATCGGAACTATTAAAAATTGGAGACTGCCTAGCAGAAGAATAAAGCTCAATTTAGTGCCAATATAGTAAGCTTTTAGGGCAAGCCAATTAATAAGGCTCCTAAGGACAAGGCTCCTAAGGATAAGGCCCCTACTACTACCCCTTCCAAGATGGCACGGAAGAAAGATACCCTAACGTGCTACTGCGGAGCTATTCACTGGTTCCAAGATTGTCCTTATATTAACAAGTCGGTTCAATTAAAGGACTGGAAATCAGACAAAGCTACAGCTAAAAAGGTTAAGGAAAAGATTATTAATGCCTTAGATTAGACCAAGTTAAAAATTAAGAAGATAAGGTAGTAGGCTTTAGGCAAGAAAGCTCCAAAAAAGAAAGCTGCACGGAGCCCAGATTAAGATTAAAAGGATAACCTCAGTACCTTTACCGTACATTAAATAGGTGCTTATAAAGCAGGCACTAACTACAAGCTACGCGATAGCATGATTCTTAACAGCGGAACCACTATACATGTCATTAACAATCAATTAAGATTTGTTAATGAGCTCTAACCGAGTAGTAACTTCGTATATGCCAAAACGGGCATAGATCTAATTAAGGGTGTAGGAACGGCAGTAATTACTATCTAGACGCCATTAGGTCCTAGGGAGCTCTTCCTAGCTAACGCAGCATATATACTAGCCTTTTATACAAATTTAGCCTACCTAAAGAAGTTTAATAAGAAGAATATATGGTGGGATAATAAAAAGAACCTACTATATTATAAGAACGATTATAAGACATTCGCCTTTTGCGAGAGCCATTGTAACCAATTAACGCTTAAGTATAACAAGCCATAACTAAGGACCCCAAGCAAAGCCTTATTCGCAATCTAATTATAAGACCCCCTTTTTAATTAGAAAGTATTAGGCAAACTCTAGTATAAAAGACTGGGCCATGTAGGACCTAACGCGATTAAGCATTTACCCTAGAAAGCAGGTAGTGCGAAACTTTAAGGTCCAGCAACAATTAACTATAAGACCTGTGCAGTTAGCAAGGCTTATAAAATTATATTAAGAAGAACACCTACTAGTAAGGCAACTAGGCCCTTCTACTAAGTACATATCAACTTATTTCCAGAGATTGTGGCATATAACGGTTATATCTAGACAATACATTTCTATAACGAATATCTGTATATGAACGAGGTAGAGACCTTCGCCTATAAGTTGTCGACAACGTAAGCAATTATATAATATTCAAATAAGGTAGAGCGTTAATATGACCTTAAGATCGCAGTAATTTAAATCAATGGCGAAACGTCCCTAGGTAATAAATTTAACGCTTAGAGGACTTAAAAAGGAATATTACTAGAGAAATTGGCCCTATATACAAAGTCTTAAAACGGTTCTGCTGAATATTCTGGGGGGGTGATTATTATTAAGTCTTATTATATGCGAATTAAAGCTTAACTACCAGAAGAGCTATAGCCAGAAATTACTAGAGCTGTAGCGTATTTAATTAATCGGACACCAAACGCCTAGCTTGGCTAGATAACACCTTTTAAGAAGCTTTAGTTAGCACTAGGGTTCTCGCCATTAAAGCTAAATATAGCTCACCTACGAATATACGGCTGTAGAGCTTACCCGCTTAAATACAACATCCCATGTACACAAAAGCTTAAGCTAAGGGCTTATATTAGATACCTGGTTGGGTACCAGTCAACGAACATCTATAGGGTGTATATACCTAGCAAAAAGAAGGTGATTTAAATAAGAGACGTAACGTTTAATAAGCAACTGCTCTATGATGACAGTTAGCTAGATCTTGCGGGTCTACTCCAAAAACGCGCTGATTAAATTTTGGACATAATCAACGTGTTAAATAGCAATAGGACGCTTTAGGAAGAGCTTAACGAGATGTTAGACGAGACGTCAGATAAGGAGGATGAGGCGGATAGTAATAGAAGTTGATAGGTGGATGCTGATGAAAATTAAGATTAAGCGACAGATTAAGGTAATAACGTAATCAGCCCTTAAGCCTTAAAGGACGACTCTATACCTAGTCTCCCTACCCTAGCTAAAACGCCAGAGCCTTAATTAAGTACTACCAATATAGAGCTATTAAGTTCCTTAATCAATCAAAGACCCCAATTTGAACTTATTCCTAAAGAAGAAGCCCGTCCGAGACAGGAGATTATAGGCGATATAGGTAATGTTAATATAATAGAAGGCAGAAGAACTAGGAAGCCCTTAATACGTCAAGCAGCTTACCTAACAGATATTAAGCAATTAGATACCCTTCCTACCCTCTATAAAGCTTTTACTACCGGAATTAAACATAACCAAAAGCGATTACACTATAATAAGCTTCCACCGCCACTACGCAGCTAAAAGGAGCTTTAAGCTTACCCGTACAAAGATGGCTTTATGGAAGCCGCCAATAAGGAATACAATGATCTTAAGCAGCAAGGGACATTTAAGTCCGTTAAACGGACATTATCGCTTAAAGTCATACCCGTCACCTAGGTGTTTACTTATAAGTTTAACACTAATAGATATCTTATCAAATTTAAAGCCCGTCTTTATATGCAAGGTAACTTACAATAACTCAGTGAAAAGGACATATATGCAGCAACCCTTGCAGCCAAAATATTTAGAGCCATGATGGCGATCGTCGCTGCATTTAATTTGGAGACTTGGCAGTGTAACGCAGTTAACGCCTTCGCCAACAGCCTTATTAATGAGATAGTCTATATTAAGTTTCCAAATAGCTTTTAACAGAAGGGCAGATATCTGCTCCTTTAAAGAGCCTTATACGGCCTCCAACAATCACCACTGCTTTAGCTTAATGAGTTCTCAACTATACTGACGTCCCTAGGTCTAACAGCAGTTAATAGAGAATTATATCTATTTCACAATAACTAGCTAATCGTGTTCTTCTACGTTAACAACATTATAGCAGCCTGCCGCACAGAAGACTTACCAAAGCTTTAACTCTTTAAGGAACAGCTAATAATAAAGTACAAGATTAAGAACCTAGGAGAACTAACCTAGTTCTTAGGAATTAGAGTCCTTTATAATCAACCTTAACAGAAGCTTTAGCTCTGCTAGGATTCCTATATTAACAAGATCGCTAGTACCTTCCATCTAAAAGACTTTCGTCCAGTATATATACTAATAAGTACGGAAGATCTCTTGCCTAATCCAGAACAGGCCTCCGAGCAGCAGGTCTATATATATTAAAGGAAGGTTAGATTGCTACTCTACGCCACTTATATTACACAACCTAACACCGCTTGAGCCTTAAGCAAGCTCTTAGAATTTCTTCACAATCCGTCGCCTCTGTACGAAGCCGTAGTTAATTAAGCGATTGCGTACCTATATCAAAAGAAAACCCTTGCGATTGAATACTCGAGCAGGAATATTAGAAGTTAGATTATCGTCCAAGCAAGTAATACTGCATTTGGCGATGATCCTATTAGTTAGAAGAGCACCGAAGGCTTTATATTTTCACTATTTAGAGGAGTAGTTAACTGGCGCTCTACCAAGCAGAAGACTGTTATAATATTAAGCACTAAAGCTAAGCTTAAGGCTCTATTAAACGCAGCTACAGAATTAATTTGGTAGCAGCGCTTCTTTCAGAATCTGCGACTCCACACGGATAAGGAGTATATAATTAACTGTGATAACCAGCAGACAATTCAACTGCTCACTAAAAACGGACCTTAATTAAACACAAAGCTTTATTACGTAGATATCCACCAGCACTAGCTTCGCCAAGAAGTTCAGAAAGGCTTAATCGTGATTAAGTAGGTTCCTACTACTAACATAACGGCTGACGGTCTCACAAAGGCCCTATTAAGGCAGAAGCATAAAAGCTTTATTTAATAACTAAATCTGATTGATATCAAGACCCTATTATAGTTGGATTTAAGTGTACTATTTAACCTATTTACACGATTTCCTTATTAAGTTCTATTTTTAAATGGTTTCTATTTGGTTCAACACCATAGATATTTCCTATTTAGGTATATCCAGCTAATCACCACCCAGTCAATTAGCTGGGGGGGTATATTGACCTAAATCAGGTTATCTTACCCCAACTCAGCTACTTACTTATTAACTCGGTCACCGACTCGGTTATCAACTCGGTCATCGACTCAGTTATCGACTTGGTCACCTACCCCAGTTTCATTAACTCCCCTTACCCCCCTTATCTTCCCTTTCCTACACCTTTCCTATATGTATATATAGAGGTCTTAGAACCGCATTTCAATAGACAGAGTCCTCATTCAATTCCTATAATTGGTGCACGGATATTCGGTCGACAGAAAGTTTAGGGAGCTATAGCATATTAGCCAATTTACACTAAGCGTAGCCAATTATAAGAAAGTTTGATCATAGAGTCTCAACATATGCAAAGCAATATTTACAATTTGAAAAGCGATGGTAGCGATAAGGAAGCTAAGATTTAACCCCCTCTTTTACTTAAACATAGCGGAGCCAATGCTGAGGAAGGCCGAAAATCTCGCTACGTTTTGCTTTTGCGGTTAGGAGCATTATGTGCACGTACCAACGACCCACCGTGGTCTGATTTATGAGATAAGGCACGGTAGGACTTGCAATGCGTGGCCACGTGCACAGCGTCAAAGATGCAACTTGGGTGTCGCCATCACTAAGCCATCAGCGCCATTAGTACCCATCTTTCTACGCGCACCCATGCTTATTACCAAAATGCTTCCTTTTCGCTGCAAGGTATTCTTGCCTGGCTCTAGACGCGCCCATCACAGTGTCTCCCGTGGACATCTTTGTTGAGCCACCCGTGTTCTTCATGAATGGTTTCAGATTCTCTACTCCAACTCCATGCAATCACGTCCAACCGCATGCCCTTCCTACACCCACCGCCGTCCACAGCACGAATATTAGGCCTCTCGACAACTATTGCAGTATCCTTAGTCTTAGTCAACATGGCTAGAAGCTTATCTACCTCCACCAACTACGACAATGGCCCTACTGCAACAATTGGCCTGGGCTTCGCTTACGATACAAGGGGTAACCTGAGCGGGCTGCCGCCCTCCCTGCAAATTCTGGGTGGCATTATAGTCGTATCCACACTGTTTTCGCAGGGTATTACTATACTGCAGCCTAAAACTTGCAGGGAGGGCGGCAGCCCGCTCAAGTTACCCCCTTGTACACCGGATTTAGCGCGCCACGGCAGACTTTGCAAGGCAGGAATCTACATCCGATTCTTGCTTCTACAGTAACCCACGATTCGTTACACATATCGACGACCACGCTATTGCTACGCTAAGGCGTTACTACGCTGCCGTGCTCCCCCGAAAGGCCGAATATTGGATTTCTGCTCCAGTTGGATAAGCCATTATCCTCCAAAGGTCGAAGAAGCGGCTCAGAGAGGCAGGTTGAAAGTGATAAGCCTAGGCATGAATAAGAATGGAATTGGATGCAAATACTGAGTTGAGTAACGGGGCTGAAGGGAGGTTTGTGACCGATTTGAATAAGGAGCCAGACTTCAGCGCGGTCACAAATGGCTTGCTCGATGCGGCGACATGCGTCGTCAGCATCGACTATCTCACATAACCGAGGGAAGTACTGGAGAGCTTGAGAAGGGTTGTCAAGGAGGGTGCTATCGTGAATGTAGTCGTTAGTAATCGTTGTTTTCCGACCAAGACAATTGCGAGGTAGCTAAAAATTGGAGAAGAGGAAAGACTGAATATGGTGGCTGATTATGTTTATTTCTCTGGCTGGAGCAACATTGAGATTGTCGACCTGAAAGATAATAATGGCGACGAAGGACATCAGGATAACACTGGGCTGGCTGAGTTCATGAAATGGGCCGGGTTTGGTGCGCATGATTCTCTGGGGGTTGTTAGAGGCGTGAATTCGTCAGAAAGAGAGGTAAGTTAATGGAACTAGTATGATGACTGGGTTTTCGATACCTTCGGCTAGAATTCTTTTTACACCCTTGAAAATATTTTCCTTCAGAACTTCCTGGACATATGACCTATGATAGTCAGAGTATTGCCGAGTATTAGATCATTGAAGCGCTCTATCGTAGCTACTGTGGATCCGTCATAGACACACTATCAATAAACTTGACTTGATTAGGCCGCGCTCAATACCCAGTAGGCTCCGACATCTTGGTCCAAGACCAGCGTTCCATCAGACTGACATTCCTGTCGGCAGCTCGTGAAACCCCCAGAAACCGGGCCACCCATGAGCCTTAGCACAAGACGTCCAACCCATTCTAATCTCTCTACTCGGCTCTTTGACTTCATTAGGTCTCCCGCGATTTTGATAGTGATTGGCCACCTTATACGGGTCACTCTCGTAATAGCTGCAACAGATCCACGACACAAAGCTGCTATTACCGCTTATTCCTTACATTTCAGTCGTGTCCAGGCTAGGAAATTACATTAAATTTCTCCCTATGACTGCTGCAGATATGCACTGCGACAACTTACAGCCGCGGACTTGAGACCAAGCCATTATTTGACTTTCTAGATAGAGCAAACCCTTTGAAGAAGGCCCCAATAGATTCAAGATCCTCAGCGCTGCTTATCTTCGAAATATCTATTATTTGTCAGCATTTACAAAATAAGAACAATCGCGAAACATACGTTGATCTGGCCTCACAATGACCATCGCCCCGTGGTCTCTATCAACTCCGTAGAATTCATAAGCCTGTCCGTGAGACAAGTTATATGCCTCATCGTCGACATAAACCTTGTGTAAATCTGTGCACACTTTTGTAAGGACTCTGAATAATCTTCCCAGCAGAATAGCTATAAATTTCACCTTTCATTTGCCACTTGCCAGTAACCGGCCAGAAATATGTAGGTAGCTGCTCCTGTTCAATTTCGACACGTTTCCCTGCTAATACAAGAATAGGCTCAATGAAGCTATCGATATCGGAGCCTGGTGGGTTGAAGACCTCTACAAGATCTTCAAGGAACCCACCAAGCTAGGAGATAATCGTCAGCCAACAAGATTAAAACGGATACTGGTTGCTCACCTTTCGTAACCTACTAGCAGCATTGGACATCCGAATATCGCCGGTGAAAATGACTACCCTCCATCTGCCGTCTGCAGGTAATGCTCTAACAAGCTGCATAGGGCGTGCGTCACAGAAGCGAATAACCTGCGTACTTGGGAATCTCATACCAACAGTCAAATTTTTGGTGACATCTGGTGTGCTGCTTTTACTCGACGTGATTAGAGAGTCGCCATATCTTGCAGTTAACCCAGCTGTGTAACGGAGAGCTTTGGTGAATTGCTCGCTAAAATGCTTCTCCGTGATGCCATTCTCTTCCCGATATCTGGAAGAGAACAACCGCATAAAGTGCCGATCGAATTCTATCAGGTCAGTTGCAACTTTTTCTCTCTCAAGAACATACGTTTCGAGAAGCTCTGGACTAGCTTGGCCAGTGAGGACAGCCCCTAGTTTCCACCCGATGTTGTAACCGTCTTGAAGACTGACGTTCATGCCTTGTCCTGCTTTTGGAGAGTGTGTATGGCAAGCATCGCCAGTCAGGAAGACGCGATAGTCTTTTGTGAAGAAGTCAGCACGGCGTTGCCCAATCGCATAAGCTGACCACCATGCTGTTTCTGTGATATCTATTGTGTATGGTTTAAAGATACGGCGCGCTTGTTCTTGGAGATCCTCCAGTCCGACATTTTTCGCCACCGCGCCGCGAGATAGCTCAATGTAAAATCGGACCAGGGAACCACCTTCTCGAGGGATGATCAATAGACTGCCGGAATCTGAATGCAGAGTGGTTTTTTTTCTAATATCAGGAAAGTTTGTCCTGGGATATACATCCATAACACCCCAGAGTGCATCGGAACTGTCACCAACCATCTTGAAGCCGAGTGACTTGCGCACAGTACTGTGTGCTCCATCACACCCCTATCTAATGGTTAGAATGACTAAGTCAATCGCTAGCCAGGGTTGGTTATTACGCACCAACACATACTTGGCCTGGAATTGCTCCTCTAGGCCTTTTTTTTCCGCTACAACAGTCACGGGATAGGACTTTGAATCTTTGGCTTCGGCGCTATTAACGCGGACACTTCGAACTGTGTAGCCATAATCGATTTCTTGATCATTAAAGCGGCGCATGGCTTCAATAAGTAAATCGTTTAATCGTGCTTGGTTGAGTATCACATGAGGTTGATGAGATAAGCCCGGTGGTGTATCTGCTGTCCTACTTGCTCGGTGAATACCTCCTTTGCCATCCTTCGACCAGAAGTTAACTTCCAGCACATGATACGCTTCACGAAGCATGTCTTCAGATAGTCCAAAACTCTCGAAAACCTCTACTGTGCGGCATTGCACTCCATCAGCTTGGCCATTCTTCATCGGCCCTGGGCGCTGTTCGAGGACCTTCGCACGGATACCATAACGGGAGAGCCATGTCGCAGCACAAAGACCGGCGGACCCGCTACCACATATTAGGACGTCCACTTGCTGGATCATAATTAAAGTTGAGAGATCGGACAAAAAATAATGAGAAGATATAATGTAAGTTCGAGCACAACTTGATGACCGTTGGTTCAGAGAAAAGCCAAGCAAAGAGCTGAACTAGATGCGCGCTTGTTACGCCCCTGCCTGAAACCTTGCTAGTAGGAAAATGCATATATATAGCGTGATGCACAGAAGCGTGGCAGTGCAAGGAGATCAAGCGCGGCTGGATCGGGTTTTGCATTGGAACACCGGGGCAACTGCGGCGTAAAGTTTGCCGATTCCCAAAGCCGAAGTAGCTCCAATCCCAATGGGCTGTAGACCGGCATTTTTCTTAGGATTAAGGGCTTGTTTGGTAACTTTTTTTGGCCAGGTCAAATCGACCAGGTGGGTGGTCAAAAAACCCACCTGGGCCCACCTGGGCCCACCTGGTGGCTCACGGGCCACCTAGATCAATATCCACCTGGTAGGAGTCGTCCGTTTGGTAGCCCAGGTGGATTTTAGGCAGGTGGATGGTCTTGGCAGCTAAAAGTCAAGCCCCTATCTGGCCAGGTGGAGTCCTCGCGTCAGCCGCGATTATACAGCCAAAAGTAGAATAGACTGCGCGATTTTAGTAAAAATCGCCCACCTGGCAGGTTAAAAGCGCCCAATCTCACCAGTACCTCCACTTCTATGGGGGGAGTACTGTCCAACTGCCTGTCCGGCCAGGTTAATCGACTTAACTATATTTTTAATGATTTTTATACAAGTATTGCTATCACATGACCTCTAAATATGAAGCCCTAAATATTAATGGCAGTATCCACAAGCCTTCTAGCGCTCCTAGCATTAATCCAGATGCTTATAGATTATGCGAAAAGTCTTCCTGCGCCTAGTTATAGACGCTAGCAAATTATTAACCCTCTGCGCGGCAAGGTAAGGACGGTGGAACTGCTACTTGGGCCTCCGTAGGCGATTAAAACGTTAACCCGGCTTGATTAAGAGCTATTTATATTACTCCTTAATAGGCTCGTTAACGAATATAATCTAAGCGGGCAAGAAGGCGTATCAGCGGCTTAGAAGCTAATGATATTTATAGCTATATATAAAGGTAGGCTCAGTTAAAGGCTCGTTGCGTGGGAGTTCTAGCACTCTATATATACAATTAGCTTATAAGCAGTTAATATTTAAGTAATATTGGGCTAGAGCTTACCTAAAGTAGAGCCTTCTATAAGGTCCTTAATACTCTATGCAAGCTGTATAAGGATATTGTTAAATTGCCACCTAATTAAACGCCTAATTGGGTTGAATCTGATGACAAAATATGGCCCTTTTTTAGTGATTGTATTAGCGCCCTTAATGGCTCGCATATTCTAATTTTAGTACCTAAAGCTAAGCAATCTGTATAGCGAAATAGGAAGGGATTTATATCACAGAACGTGCTTATAGCATGCAATTTTGATATAAACTTTGTCTATATATTGCCCAGTTAGGAAGGCTCTGCGCATAATAGCTAAGTATTTGGTTTTGCCAAAGATTAAGGCTTTAATATACTACCAGGACGATATTATCTAGCTAACGCTGGATACGCTATGGATAATCCTATAGTTCTTGTGCCCTATTAAAAGGTTAAATATTATTTAAAGGGGTAAGCTAAAGCGGCCTAAAGGCCTAAGAATAAGTACAAGCTATATAACCTGCGCCATTTACAGCTAAAGAATATAATTAAACGGACGTTTAATATACTTAAATTACATTTCCTTATTTTTAATAAGGGCCGCAGAGGCTATATATAAAAGATGCAGGTCAAGATTGTATAGGCGCTTATAGCAGTTCATAACTTTATAAACCAGAACGGCCGTAACCTGTAGGATAAGGACTTTAGGTATAAAAGTGAGGATGATTTAGATACTAATAAGTATATCATTTCTACCAATATTAAGGAGCAGGCAATGAGCCAGCGGCGTAAAGATATTGTAGATGTAATATGGGAGCAGTATTAAAGCATTCTAACTATAAGGGATGAAGGTGGAAGTTAAGGAGGAAGTTAAGGAGGAAGTTAAAAAGGAAGTTAAGGAGGAAGTTAAATCTATAATTTAATTTTAGAGAATCTAGAAATATTTAATATAAAGCCATAGAGGTAATTAATCTATAAGTAAAGCATTTAGGGTATTAAATTAATGTGCAACACCACTAAGAAAAAAGTTGTAATAGGTGATTTGATTATAGCTCAGTTATATTACCCGCACTACCTATAAGCTTAAACTAAATTCTCTATAAAATTAATCCTTTAACTTGCTACTAAGCTCTAATTCTTTATCAACCCACCCAATTCAACCAGTAGACGCCTACTGCCGTCTCATATCAACTACTAGCTGCTTAATATACCCGTTCCTAGCGTCGCCGGTAAGTAAATTAAAAATTAAGGTCCTGCTTTTAACCTTAAAGGCTTTTAGAACGAGCTGCTAATTAGCGGCAGTAAGGTGCTTAAAATCACGAATAAAGCTACCAATAGCCCTCTTAATTGGTAAGCAATGAATTTCCAACAGCGTCGTCTTTAAAGAATTAAACATTAATACTGCCTTACTAATACTCTCGCTTAGAGCCTCTGTGGCTACAAACGCCTTTAACAAGCGGCTTTAATTGGCAGCCATAGCTGCGTTCTTTGTTGAGCGCCTTACCAGATCTAGCTAACCTATTTTTACGGTATTTTAAGGCTTCTTTTTTAACGCAAATGAGGTGGCTATAGAGGATATTGGTAAGGGCTATAAGGAAGAGGACGATACTAAGGGGGAACATAAGGGTGAACTAGGTGAGGGCGTAGGACTCCAGCCCTCTATTAGCGTACTAGATAGGCTCTGTTCAACCATCCCGCGTAGTAAATTTAGATCCTTAATATCCTTAATATCGTCTTTAGCGTTGTCTTTAACTACACCCTTATTCCAAGCTGAATCCTCGTCTAGGGCCTTATTAATTAATGCCGTATGGTTACCATAGGCCATCTTTCTGTGACGGCTCGCACAAATGCCTCTAAACCGAAGCTTGTGGATTGCTATCTAATGAAGATACTAAGCTAAGGAGAAGAAAAGAAGGGGGTCGCCAGGACTATAGTAAACATATATAAAAGGGCAGCCGCCAAGGCGCTAGCGGTAAGCGAGCCAATCATAGGTTGGCAGAATATGGCAGCAGCATGGCAGAATTTGGCAGGTGACGCGCTCTAGCACCGTCACATCACCCCCCCCTCCTGAAAAAGCCTGCCCTCAGGCGTTGTCCGAGCTCCCTATTATCGTCCAAATTGTTGTAATTATCTAACCTTTCTTCCCAGCATTTAATACAGTTGTCTAATTTACGTGGTAGTTTAGGAAGATTAGGGTGGGCTAGGTGGAAATCTCATAGCTTATAGGGGGAGTACTTAAAATTAGATATGGGGTACCACTCTAGGTCATCATTATGGCCTACCTAGCTTGCACGGTATTTTAAGATATTACGGACCTTTTTTACCGCTAGGATTTCTTTAACTTCCTATTTTTCGTCCTTAGCAATCTGGATTGGTGGTGGGGGGTTATTATACTATCCAGGTAGTGGATTATCCGCAGCCTTTTATAGCCGGTCCAGGGAGAAAATAGGGTGGATCCTTATTAACTCTGGTAGCTTAACCTCAAAAGAGTATCCTACCTTTTAAAGAGTCTTATATAGGCTAGCTATTTGGTGGTCTAACTTATAGCTCGGCCTCTAGGTTTTCTAGTTCTTTATTAATACCCATACCTTATCTCCTACTTGGAAGTCTTCCTTGCGATAATATTAGTTTATATTAGACTCCTTTTTTTCTTATACCTTTCTTATAATTGTTTAAGCAGTCTTCTAGGCTCTATATATTCTCTTAGCAAATACCCGGGCCTCCTTATAGCTGAGGCGTTCACGGGCTGTAGCGGGTTTAGTAGGCCTATCCCAATTAAAGGACGTTCATAGTGCATACCCGTAGAGCAGTTCAAATAGGGACATCCCTATACTGTTATAAGGGAGTGTAAGCTGCGCGTAGTCTATTATAGGTAGTAATTCCAACTAATTGTCCTAATAGTAGTCTATAAAGGGCTGTAGTTGCTAGTTAAGGTACTGGTTTATAATCTTAGTTTAGCTGTTAGTCTAAGGGTGGAATGTAGTAGAGAGCTTAATCTTAATCCTAAGGATATAGTAGAGTTTATTCCAGAAATCTAATATAAACTAGGGGCTATGGTCAGAGACAATTAATTTAGGGGCGCCGTAGAATTAATAGATATTATTAACGTAGAGGCGGGCTATATTCTTCGCAGTTATGGTCTTAAAACAAGGGAGGGAGACGGATTGCTTATATAGTCGGTTAACTACTATAAAGGCTGCATCGTGGCTATAGGCGTCCTTTGGAAATGACTTAAAGTCTATAGTAATATATTGCTAAGGGCGTTCTAGAACTGGCAGTGGTTATAGCCACCTAGGAGTTTAATCCCTAGGGGCATTTACACGTCTATAGGCGTAGCAGTTTTTAACAAATTAATCCATATTAGATAAAAGTCCTCACTAGTAGTAATAGGGCGCTAGTAGTTAGTAGGTCTTATTATAACCAGGGTATACCATAGAGACTTAATAGTAGGCTTTACGGATTAACTCTATCCGTAGGTTGTTAATATCTGGAACTATAAGCCGTCCTTAGTATAGAAACAGTCCTTCTTCTATTTCCAAATTAGGGTCCTCCTTTACAGCTTAGTCGCGGAGGGCTTTTAGGGAGTTAGCTATGCGGTTCACAGTTAGGATGTGGTTAACTAGCCCTATTAGTTTATCTAAGACTACTCCCTCTAGGGGTGCTAGCTTATTCCGTTTAGAGTTTAGTTCTTTAAGAATTTGCGGGTTAAGCTATTTGGGATAGAGGAGGGCGTACATCCAGTATTAGGTCTTTAGCTTATCCTAGGGTCCTATATCTTATTCCCTTTGGGTTAGTGCATTAGCTTTAGTATTTTACTTACCAGAATGATATATAATTGTAAAGAAGAATTTAGAGAGTATTTCGGCCTAATAGGCTTATTGTCTAGTAAGCTGCTTTATAGTTATAAAGTACTCTAGGGCTTTATAATCCGTATATATCTTAATCCGGGAGTTTATACCTTTAAGCTCTATGCGCCATTAGGACAGCAATTAGATAATAGCTAGCATTTCTTTATTATATACTTTGTAGTTACACTTAGCTGGGTCCATTGTTTTTAAGAAAAAGGTAATAGGGTACTATTTGCCGTCTAGATATAACTGTAATAGGATTCCCACTATAACTCCGTTAGAAGCGTCCGTCTCTAGCATTAATTTAAGGTCTGGGTTATAGTGATAAAGGATTAAAGAAGAAATAAGCCGATCTTTTAACTCTCTAAAGGCTTCTATATAGTCGTTATTAAAGACAAAAGGCGTGTCTTTCCGGGTAAGTCGTATAAGAGGCGTTGCTATAACTCTATAGTCACGGATAAATTGGTAGTAGAAATTACAAAAACCTAGGAAGAACTGGATCCCCTTTACAGTGCAAAGGGGCTTCTAGTTATGGATTGCGTTAACCTTCTTAGGGTTGACTTTAATCCTATTTATACTCACTATAAACCTAAGGTACTTTATGCGTTTTACCCCAAATTTATATTTTTTAATATCAACTTATAAACCTATGTTCTGTAATCTCTCTAGGACCTTTTTAATGTAAACTTAGTGCTTAAGTTTGTTATCCAAGTATATAAGGATGTCATCTAGGTATGCCGTATAGAATTTATTAAAGTAATTAAAAAGAACGTTATTTATATACCTTTAGTATATAGCCGGTCCGTTTATTAGTCTAAAAGGAAGAACTTTGCATTTATAGGACCTGTAATAGGTACGGAACGTTATTAAATTTTTAGATGTAGGGTTTATCCTAATTTGGTAAAAAGCTTGGCGGATATTAAGTTTAGTAAAGATCTTTACCCAGCTTAGACGTATGAGGGTTTCGTTAATTAACAGAATAGAATACTAATCCTTTTAAGTAATAGCATTTAGCTTCTAATAGTTAATACAAAAACGAAGGCCTCCACTAGGCTTTTTTACAAATAGGATAGAGGAAGCAAAAGGGGCTTGACTTAGCTTAATAAACCCTTTATCTAGGTTATCAATTAAGTACTACTTTATTACTTTTAACTTATCTATTAATTGTTAGTAGAGGGGGCTATAGCCTAGTAAGTTATTGGCTTCCAATTAAATCTTGTGATTATACATCTAGTAAGGGGGTAACTTGTCTAAAGCCGCCCTTAAAAACGCGTCCTTATACTTAGCATAAATAGTAAGAAGGAGACGTTTAACTAGTTCCTTATTAGTTTCCTTAATTAGCTTTTCTTCCCTCTTATTAATAATCCGGTTAATCTTATATAGGCTTATTATAAAGACCTCATTTTCCTTCTAGTATATATTAAAGTGGAACGCTATAGCGCTAATTACGGCGATGTCTACTACAGGGGGGTTGCAGGATAATGGGGGCATATATAACCTTAGGGTCCTCTAGGGTATTAGCATTGTTATTACTCCTTTTAGCTCCTATCGTATCTTTTAGAGGTTATCCCTCATATCTTATTAGTACGTTCTTTTCTATACTAGTTAGATCTACGCGATTTGGATACTATCTATGTCACTATCTATCCCGCTTCCATACATAGAGTCCTCCTCAAATATAGCACTTTGGGAGAGTATCTTTGTTAGTATGGAGTTCTTTCCAGCTTCATAGCGGGCGTCTTCTTAGATAAAGGCTAGGTCACAGGCCCAGACATCCTGCTAATATATAGGGTTAGACTTTACAGCTAGTGTCTTATAGTTGGTTTAGATTTCTCTAATAAAAAAGGGTAATTTCGGTCTATCCTCCAGCCAGATAAACTGTCTTTGTTATATATTTAGCCAAATATTAAAGTAGGACATCCATTTTTGGCTAAGGATTATATTATAGGACCCTAGGTCTAAGATATAGAAAGGGATACTATATTAACATTGTCCATTAAGGAAGATATATAACTTTAGGATATAGGTGACCGGCTTACCGGCTTGGCCATTATAGCCTTTTACCTGGACAGGCTTCTCTAGTAGGGTGGCTTTTACATTTAGAAACTTGGCAACGTTAATTATATAGGCAGTATTTATAAAGGCAAAGCCATTTACTCCAGTGTTAATAAGGGCAGTTAAGTTAACTCTATATCCATTTTAAGATACTGTACATAGAACCGTAAAGTATTTTCCACCTATTAACTAACTTAAATTAATCTCTTTAAAATCAATAAAATACCCTAGGGGGGAGTCTTTCCCTAAGGTTCTTCTTTTCCTAACTTATTAGACATTTCTCCTTCCTCTATCTTCTTAATATCCCCTAGTTCTAGGTAAAACAAGGTAAAGTAACCCTCCTTATCGTAGTTATAGCACGTGGCCGAGGCGGGGTTAATTAGGGTATTACAACAAGTACTAGTTGAGGGCGTAGTACGTGGCTAGTCGGGCAAGGCTCGCCAGTATATAGTTGTGACCACTTTTGGTGCAAGAGTAGACATAGCTTGTCTTCCTACTCTAGCTCCTATAGGTATAGCTAGCGAGTTGCGATCGCTACGTGGTCGCTTCTGCTAATTAGGGCGGGCGTTAATCCGCTTCAGTTCTGCGTCTAAAGATAGGCAATAAGCTGCGAGTTTTTTGTGGGTTAGTAGGTTATCTAAGGTTACAGCAATCTTCTCTTATAGCCGGATTGTCAGCTTATCATATAAGTCTAAATAGTAGTTCTTAAGGGGAACCTGGCCTTCTCCCGCAAGGTATAGGAATTAAGTCTAGAATTTAGCAAAGGGTTGGTTTGGTTTTATTATTAGGCGATTATAGTTATACTAGGCATCCCATACTTTATTTAGGTTAATATAAATAGTAGCTAGGTGCCGTATTATCTTATTAACAGATGTAAATTGGATAGGGAAATCGTCCTCAAACTTAGCTTAAAGGTGCCATTAGGCATCCCCTATAGTTCAACTAAAGAGGTAGAGCATTTTAGCTTCTTTAGAAAGGAAATAGTTATAGTTAACGCAAAGCTTTCCTTATACTTAAATCCTCTAATTCTTAAAGGTAGGGTCTATCCCATTGGACAGTGGTTAGGGGTTAGGGAGCTTAACGGACTTTAATTATTTCATTATTATATCCGTACTCCCTAGTATATTATATTTGGTTAAGTAAATAGGACAACTAGAACTTCTAGAAGGGGGGGCTAAGCTTTATAGGGCTATAAGGCTATCTAGGATCTCTTACAGGGTCTCCTATATACTTTAAGCTTAGAGACAGTTAGCTTCCTAATTAGCCATTAATGTAACGGAACCTTGTAGCAGGAACTACGGTGGGTTCTATCAATGGGCTGGGTATATAGGTACGACAAGTCAACAACGTAATAATAACTGGTGGAGTGGTTGCCTAACAGATTAACTCCAATTATATTCTAAGATTTACTATAAGGAGAGAACTATCTACGGTAGGGACTAAGGTCCTTTAAATACACAACCGTACTCCTAAGAAATCCTCTCTTGTACGTAAGGTATGTGTTATCTATATTAAACGTAACGTCCCTTCCGTTTAACACAGTTAATACGTTTAACACTACGTGACCTCAGTTACTATTCCTCGTCATATAGCTCCACCGGATCTATCCTGGACCGTGCCTATATTAACCAACTAGCTTCCGCCGACTCCTCTCTAAGTAGTTATAACATTGTACTTAAAGCGTCTGTAATACTATCTCCCTCCTCTTTATCTTCGTCCTTAAAGATTCCTAATATCTCCAAGTTGTCCACTAGAGGTGTGATGTCCGTTTAATTAGTCTGGTTAATATCCTTGCTTATTATACCTAAAGCTTCTTCTTCTCTTTCCTGGGTTAAGCGTTGCCTTCGTACTATTTCCTCCATACTATTGCTTGGTGAAGTGATGGCGATTCCCTGCTCTAGGTGCGCGAAAGAGGGGTTGGTTTATATTGCGCTGGCGAGTCCTTCGTCTTAACAACCCTCTTTTTACTCTAAGTGCACCAAAGCAAACATTCGATTGTCTTGCGACGTTCGCTCTGTCTCTAATGCTAAGTATGCGCGTCCTATTACTCTTAACAGTCTTTAAGTTCCCTAAGTAACTTATTATAGGGTCTTGTGTTTAATCTACCGCTGCGAAGCTTAATGGTAAGCTGGCCTCCGCGCTCCTTAAGGTTTAACGTACCTTAGAAGAGTCCGCACGCGTCCTTAAAGCTTAATATTTGGCTTATACTTATCTTTAACGCCTTAAACGTGTTCGTGAGAAGGTTTGTTCTAAGAAATGGAAACTAGTTTAACAGGGTTTGTTTAAGCTAGGTAATAAAAGGACTAGCTTTCCTCCTGTAAGAGAAACAACTCCAAGTAGCTCGGCAATTGCTCCTCTTAGGTCCCCCTTAGGTGACTTATTTTTCGGCAATCCTTCTTTATTAATGCTACCTGACCTGCTTTCTTCTGATACTCCCATACCTTTCCTATAGCGTTTTTTAAGTTGCTTAGTGGTTCCTAGGTAGTCTTACTATAGCCTATCCACTTTACTTTATACTACGTTTCGTTATCTATATCCTCGTAACTAATAATCTTTAAAACTTGCTATTTGTCTTTCTCTTATCCTCTATATATATCTGCCTTATAGACTGGTGGCTTAATATTCCCGTGTGCTAGCTCTAGCATTGCAACATGTTATATAGGGTAGATTTTTATTTTGGCTAGTAGGTTTAACTTATACATAACCAATAAAATTCTTTACTTAACTTCAAAAGGTCCTAGTCTAACATGGTCCAACTTCTTACTTAGTTGTTAACTCTTGAAATTTTTGTATAGTAGCTATACTTTATCCCCCTCCTTAAGATCTGGTCCCTTAGATCTCTTAGTATTGTAGTACCTTTTTATTTGTTCTTGTACTAGTTTAGCTGTTTCTTTAAGGTCTATATAAAGATTCATTAATGTCTCTATTCTTTATTTAGCTGTGCTACTCGTCTTTTTTGCTTAACGTGGTAATAATGATGTTCTTGGCTTGTATCCGTAATTTGCCTTAAATGGTAATGTCCCTATTCCTTCTTGCGGTGTTGTATTATATACAAACTGTGTAACTGGTAATAATGATACCTAATTATTCTATGCGTGATTGATATAATGCCTTAGATACTGCTCTAGTGTCTAGTTTAGTCTTTCCATTTATCCGTCCGTCTGCGGATAATACGCTGTAGATATTACTACGCGAACCCCTTGTTCTGCCAGAAATACTTCCTAAAATACTGCTATAAATCTTGGATCTCTATCCAATATAATCTTGTCTGGTGCTCTATATCTTGCAAATACTTTTTTTATATAGATTCTAGCGACATCTTCTACTAATATCTCTTTAGTGTATGCTATGAAGTATCCCTACTTTATTAGCTTATCTACTATTACTAAGATCGCGTTATGATTTTGTCCTATAATAGGATCTTTTAACTTTAGTAACTTAATAATAAAGTTCTATAATATAACCTCCCATGGTCTTCCTGGTGTCTTAACAGGTTATAGCCCTCTATACGGCTTATACCTCGTCAGTTTATTCCTTTAGCAATCTGGATATTCCCTTATAACTTGTCTTACTAGTCCCCAGATTCCTTAAATGATGTACTCCTCTTAAAGTCTTAACACTAAGCCTGTAGCTCTGTTATGTCCTTGTATTATTCCCTTGTGGAATTCCTTAATAAATTTCTCTGCGATAGACTTAGGTATATACGTTGCTTCTCTGTTTTTATATTGCTTTAAGTCTAGATCCTCTGCCTATGCTTCTTAGATCTTCTGCGTCTAATTACTCTCTAGTAATTTATGGATCTGACTTTCCTTAGTTGTTATAATCTTTAGATAATTATACCTAATTAATCCGTCTTAATTCCTTCGCAATAAAGCTCCTAATAGCTTTTTACTGTTCTGTAGTTTAGCTTTTCTGCTTAGAGTATCCGCTCATGCATTGTCTATACCTTTGGTATGCTAAATTTCAAAATGGTATTCCGCAAGCATTTCCGCCTATCTAACCTATCTTTGGTTAAGTTCCTTTATTATTAGGAATTCTGTAAGGTTCTTATAGTCTGTCTTAACTATAAATAGTTTCTCTGTGCCTTGTAAGAATGCTCTCTATTCTTTAAGTGCTGTAACTATACCTAACAACTCCTTGTTGTAGATGTCATAGTTTAACTCTGGTGGTGTTATCCTTCAACTATAGTATGCCACTGGGTGCTATCCATCTTGATGTTTCTGTAGGAAGTATGCCCCTAGTGTAAAGTCTGATGCATCCGTTTCTATAACCGTCTCTAGACTTAGTTAATAGATCTTAAGAACTGGCTCCTAGGTAAACAACTCTTTGATTTTCTTAAACAGTTCTTATTACTCCTTTCCCCATGCCCACGGTTCTTCCTTTTTTGTTAACTGCGTAAACGGCTTAATGTCCTATAACTATTGCGCTATAAACCTTCTGCAGTAATTGCAAAACCCTAGGAATGATCTTAACTGCGTAATATTCTTTGGTTCTTGCTAATTTACTATAGCCTCAATCTTCTTTAGATCTATACTAAGTTAGCCTAGTTTAATAATAAATCCAATAAAATTGGTCTTCTGGGTAAAGAACTCGTATTTCTTAATTACTACTGGCATCTTTTCTTCTTGTAGTCTCTTTAAGACCTATTTAATGTGTTCCCTGTGTTCTTCCTTACTCTCTAAGTAGATGATAATGTCGTTAAGGTATACTATAACAAATTCATCTAGGTGTTCTCCTAATACACTATTAATTTACTTCTGGAACGTTGCTAGTGCGTTTATAAGTCCGAATTGTATAACTAATGGCTTATATAGTCCCTCTTTTAACCTAAAGGCTGCCTTCTATTTGTCGCCTTTCTTGATTCTGATCTAATGGTACGCCTATCTTAGATCTATCTTTATAAAGATCTTTGCGTTGCCTATCCTATCTTAGATTTCGCTAATTAAGGGTAAAGGATATCTATCCTTCCTAGTGATGCTGTTTAACTGTCTATAGTCTATATACATCCTAAGTTTTCCGTTTTTCTTTGGAATGAACAGTACTGGATATCCTACTAATAACTATAATAGTCTAATGTATCCCTTTTATAAGTTCTCCTGGATAAACTCCTTAAGCGCTACTAACTCTGTTTTAGTAAGCTTATAGATTGGAAAGAACTTTGGACTTGTTCCCTCTTTTAACTCTATCTTATGGTCCTAAGCTGTATACTCTAATAGCTTCTTACTTTCTAGTGACTATAACTTTTTCCCATACTTGTGGTATCTCTTTGGTATATAACTTAAGCCTTGCTCAGTCTCTTTATATATCGCTCCAACTTGGTACTATACCAACTTAGTTTGCTGTCGCACTTTGTGTTATTATATATTCTTAATATTGACTTAACCTGTAACCCAATTAATCTTTAGATTGTACTTCTGTAATTAAGGTATTCCTAGTATCGCCTTGTCCTGTCCTAACGGTAGGATATTAAAAGATATTCTGACTGGTCTCCCTTTAATAGTTATCTGAATAGGTCCTATTTTAAGATTAATAATGCCTCCTCCGTAGGCTATCTGATCTCCTAAAATCGTTATAAGTGGATATAGGTATTCCTTCTGTCTGTATGGTAACCCTATCCTTTTTACTACCTTTGGTGATATATGGTTCCTAGTTGCTCTACTATCTACCAACGCTTTAAACTGCTGATCTTGCCACTTAGCCCTTAAATTTAGGTGCTGCCCTTAAATTTCTTTAAGGGTTTGAGGCTCTAATACTGGTTCCCTCTAGTCCTATACGCCTCCCTTTTTCCTAACTGTTGGCTGCTTAATCCTGCCTGTACTTAGTCTAACTTTAGCTAATACTTAGTTTATTTCTTTTCCTCTATATGCTATAGATAAGTGTTCTCTAGGCACTCCTACTACTATTGTCCATCTAGGTATTCTTCCGTAAGGAATCTTCCTAGTTAAAGTGTTAAGTCCCCTTAACCTTGTACTTCTACTAGGTGCCAACTATGTATATACTTGGCGTTCCTAAACCGTTTTTCCTCTAGTGCCTAATATATCCTTACTAGGTACTTCCGGTTCTTGTCTTTAGGTGTTCTATGTATATTGCACGTGTTATCTATATAAGCTATCTACAATAGTGTATAATGCGCTGCATGTTTTGGGTTAACTCTTAGTTTGTCTTTGTCTTTAAGTTTAAACCTATACCTAGTTGACCTGACCACTGGTATCTCTGCTGTGGGTACTAAGATTTATTACTCGCTTCTCCAGTCCCTAGACCTCTCTTCTAGATTTCTTAACGTTATAATTAATGCTCCTTTAATGTGACTTATGCGTTTCTCCGTAATAGGTTGGTCTTAGATAACTTTTTTGTTTAGCTATATATAAAAATCTTCCCATTTGTTGTTGTGTTGTTGCCTATACCACTTTCCATATAACTAGTTTAGTGTGTATGGTCTATCTGTTAGAAAGTACCTTATTATCGCTGCATTATAACATCCTTTAGTATGTCTTTCTTTGAACCTGGTTAGGATATCTAGATTCTCTTCTTATTCCAGTTTGTCTAACTACTTTGCCCTAGGTGTCCCTGCACTCGGCCTATTAGTAACTCTTCGTACGGGTACTCTGTCCCTTATATAACCTAGTATAGCTGATCTCTTGTCTAGCTTTTACTCTTGCTATATAATAATTCTTGTCCTAAACTTATCTATAGTTTCTTGCTTTCTGTGTCTTGTAGCTGGATTTTTATAGTTATCTTACTTTTCGATCCTAGTATTAACTTTTTAATCTTTAGGCTGAACACTGTGTTTACCTAGAATTGCTAACGTTCTTATTTGTTCCCCAAACTTATAGTTCTTAAACTTGCGTCCTATACTTATTCGTTTGTTACTAAACTAAGTTACTACCCTTTCCTATTAGTTTTCGTCTGTTGTGGGTTCTTAGGTGTGTCTTATCTTGTCCTAAGAGTCTTAAGCTTCTCGCATCTCTTCTTGAGAATCTTAAGCCTATGGCCTTTTGCCTTTATTGAGTGATAAGCTAGCACTAGTAGTTGTCTACTTACTTAGTTTCTTTTAAACGTTGCTCCTATTGTCTTATAAAGCGATGGAAATTGTATCCAACGGTGTTATAATATCCGTTACTGAACCTTGTTTGGTAATGGTCTTAGTCTCTACTTCTGTTGCGTTATTAAGGTTTGAGTGCTCCTAGTTAGCCCCCTTTTTGTCCTCGTCGCTGTTAATTAATGAGTACTCTAACTCTATTATTATTGCTACTAATCTTTGTCTGTATGTTGCTGTGACATCTTAATCTAGCTTATAGAGTTGATCTTGTTCTTTGTCTAACTCTCTGGTTCCTTGGAGTCCTTTTAACTCTAGCTCCTATGGCTAATAGCTTGCGCCGTACTTAGCGTCCTTATAAATTTGGTATGCGTTGTTGTAACAATACATAAAACTGTTAATTGAATATTCTTTTGTTCCTTATAGTGCACCGTCGTCCCTTTATGCGTATGTGCCGTCTGCTGGTCTGGTTCCCTTTACTATATAGTTACTTTAACCACCTCTGTAGTCTCTGGCGAAATGACCCTATTTTCCGCAATTTATGCAAGCTCTATCTTTAAACTATCTTTCTTGCTGTAGAGTCCGCCTAAACATCTTCTGCTACTGAGATCCCTGGTTTGGCCTCTACTCCTTGGTCCTTTAATTACTTAATCCTTAACCTCTGGGTTTCCATAGTTTCTTTTCCCATCTTTAGGTTTCTTTGGTACTACTTAGGTCTATTAGCTCTGCGCCATTCCATAGTTTTTAACTCTGCGTCTGTTGTTGCGTACTCTGCGCCTTATATAACTGTGGAACTCTATCTTGCCCTCTCTTAGCTTGTTCCCTTTAATAGATTCGGTTATTAATCTTTATTAACTAATCTATTAACTCCCTTAGAGTATCCGCATCTTCCATTAGGATAATTGCGTCCTGGACTTTAGCCTTAAGTCCCTATTTATACTATGCTATAAGCGCCCTGTTGTTCCACTTAACCTATGTAGCTAGTGTTTGAAACTGTGTTGTATACTTAATAGTTAAAGTGCGTTGTACTAAGTTCTGAAGCTTTCGTTCTGCTGTGGTTATGGCCTTTAGGTCTCTAAATATCTGTGTTAGTTGCTCTGCGAACCCGTTTTAACTGGTAAATATATACCATATATTCTGGTTAGTAGTTGTTATGCTATTGGCCTATATTTCCGTGAGATACGGCTTAAACCACTTAAGTGCCCTCCCCGTTAGGAATAATCCTGCATAGGCTATTTGATCCAACGATATTACTAACTTCGCTCCTTCTTATACTACCTTAAAGTGCATCTGCGTAAGAAATCCTTTGAGCTTTGACTTCTCTCCTAAGAATTGTTTAATTGAAGGTAACTTAATCTTTACTACTCTAATTCTATTAATGCGTTCTTTAAGTATCCTATTGTTGTTCTGTAAGTAATCAACTATTTCCTGTAACTGACTTTGCGTAACCACTTAAGAATCCCTATTGTCTATACTGGTATTACCTAGCCCTGAGGTTATGGCTCCCGTTAACGCTATTATAACTGGTGCTGCTCTTAGTGGTATGTTATCCGAACTTGTTCTAATACCATAACCTTAGTAGTAAATGTGTAACGGAACCTTGTAGTAGGAACTACGGTAGGTTCTGTTAATGGGCTGGGTATATAGGTATGACAAGTTAACAACGTAATAATAACTGGTGGAGTGGTTGCCCAACAAATTAACTCTAATTGTATTCTGAGATTTACTACAAGGAGAGAACTATCTATAGTAGGGACTAAGGTCCTTTAAATACACAACCGTACTCCTAAGAAATCCTCTCTTATACGTGAGGTACGTGTTGTCTGTATTAAACGTAACGTCCCTTCCGTTTAACATAGTTAATACGTTTAACACTACGTGACCTTGGTTACCATTCCTTGTTATATAGCTCCACCGGATCCATCCTGGACCGTGCCTATATTAACTAACTAGCTTCCGCCGACTCCTCTCTAAGTAGTCGTAACATCGTACTTAAAGCGTCCGTAACAATTAAGGCATAAATCTGTTTATATACGTCTATACTATTATTATTATCCTTAATTTCGGATCCCAATTGAATCTCATATTCTTCTTAGGTTGGGGCAGCTCTTTTAGATAAGCTCGCTTTAGGTACCATTGTTGGCTTCCTAGGGTTTATCAGAATTATACAATTTGGTTTTAATTCTAGGGGTATAGGTCTAATCCTATCTAGTTTATAGGGTAGGATATTATTAAGGCCTTTCTAGGCAATGTAGAGTTGTTTTAGTATCTAAGTATAGCGCGTTAATGCGTTGTTGCAGATAAAGTTTCTTATAAGGTGGGATATTATTAAGGCCTTCCCAGGCAGTGTATAGAGAGCTTAGTATAATATAATAGCTTATATAAATGCCTCTAAACCAAAGCTTGTGGATTGCTATCTAATGAAGATACTAAGCTAAGGAGAAGAAAAGAAGGGGGTCGCTAGGACCATAGTAAACATATATAAAAGGGCAGCCGCCAAGGCGCTAGCGGTAAGCGAGCCAATCGTAGGTTGGCAGAATATGGCAGCAGCATAGCAGAATTTGGTAGGTGACGCGCTCTAGCACCGTCACACTTTCCAGCCAACAGCTCCTTCAGTTTATCGTAGTAAGGCGGCCACTTCTTTATAAAAGGTCGTCTTTTAATATAATTGTGAAAGTATATCTTTATCACGTCAGGCTTATCTGTATATGGCAAGCCAGTAACCTTATACTTACCCTAGCCAGAACACGCCTTTGTATAAGCCTCCCACTTGCGCTAGGTGGTCTTCCAATAGTCATACTTATTTGTTAACTGCTTAAGAGAAAGGTCTTAGCCGGATTTGGCTTTAATATAGGCAATAGCGTCGGTATATTTAGTGGCTTTAAACGTTGCGCCATTAGTCTCCTTGCCTTGCATTAAGAGGATCTGCAGGAAATCTAAAAAGGCTTTATTTAATCTAGCAAGCCAAGAGAATTAAAGCTTCTTAGTAGGTTAAATATCCTCTATATTCGCCCTCTTTCCTTCCTTTCTAGTAACAGGCCGCTTACCATCTTTATCAGCAGCTGTATATCCTTTGCCACCGCCACCATCACTCCTTATATCCGCCTATGTACGCTTATTCAATCGCTTCTCTGGAGGTGTTAATACTGGCTTAGAGGTAGGTAAGGTAGTTGCGGAGAACGCCGTATTAGATATAGTAATAGAGGTAGGGGTGCTAATAGAGGCATAGGTAGAGGCGGCCACAACAGCAATAGATCTAGCTATAATGGGCTCGTTGTCATCGGCTATTTAAAAAGGTAAGTATATTAATAAGGATCTAACTACTTATTCTATATAGAGCTTTTCCGACGTCCTTGGCGCTCTATGCGTATTACATAACCACCCTACGCCTTTTTACCCACCTGGCGACAATCCTACCAAACGGACACCCTCTACCAGGTGGATATATACCCCTGCTTTAGCGCCCACTAGTAGCGCTTAATATCGGGCGCATAGGTATGAAAAGGCTGACCTAGTGGATATCCACCTGGTCGATCTGACCTGGTCAAAAAAAGTTACCAAACAAGCCCTAAGGCGAAAAAATTCAAGCAATGGAAACATAAAGCGCTCCTGGCGGGGGTAATGCGGGCAACCCACCGGATGACTTCCGAAGTCGACGAATTGTCAATATCTAATGGAGTCAAAATATCCTCCTACGCACCATCATCAACTTCCGAATATGGTGAAATCTCCTAATTATGAATTGGCCTTCTAAAGATAATCAAAGCTCCTATCAATATTCTATGTCTTCTTTTAAAGAAACGCAAAGTCCCATGACCCCATGACCGGGGGTGAGGGGAGGAATCAACTTATCTACAAGTGCCTCTTTATGCGGAAATGCACTTACTGTACACCAAGTGAGAATTTATGTCTATAATGTACTACTCCAAGAGCATCCTCCAAACATCCAACCAAATCTAGATATTACACCTTATGCTCATCCTTCTTTCTCTTACCCATTTTCTCTAGCCATGCCTTCCACCCTAGGACCACTGCCCCGGCACCTCCACGATGTTGTTGTCCCTTCGCCAAGCTGTCTTTTACTTTCAAATGCCACAGTCGCCATACAATAAGCACCACAAGGGTAAAAGGCCCAGAGAATCCAGAAATCGGGCGATATCTGCAAGTGGGAAGGAGCTTCCGAACCGACTGTAAAGAACTGAGCCCCGAAGATTGTAGCAACCGTACTTACGGGAAGAAAAAACATGGTCATGAACGCAATGGTCTTCATACTCTTACTATCCTTTTGTATGGCCCGGGAGTCTAGCAGCGTCACCAGATTAAAGCTTAAACCGATAATGTTCTCCATCCTTCTATCCATGCTCATCAATCTTCGCTGGGTTGATTGGAACAGGCCCTTCCGATATAAAAGTGAGCTCTGAGTTGATGCGTTTGGCGCATTGGGGTTGTCTCCAATCAGCTGTTCGTGGCTTGCGCGCAAACTTTCGGCAGTTAAGAGGGATGTTTCACACAGGTATATGACGTGCTTGGCGACGTTGTGGAGCCCGACGAAGTCGAACTCGTAAGCGGTTTGGTCCGTGCTGTTGCTAAGAATTCGGGCTGTGTACAAGGTATCCTGATCAGAAAGTTAGTGACGGGACATCTGTCTACTATTTCAAGGTAAAGGATTACGGGGATTACTAACGATCTCAATTTTACCGAAGACCTCAGACAACCGCCACGCGATGTCGTCCACCAATTTATACAGCTCATCCAGGACCAAGTCAAACAACACATATGGGTCCTGTAGTGCATCTTCACATCCGGAATCTTCTGCGAGATTCTCAAATCGATCAACGAGGCTACGTGGCGCGCCAAAACATATCAACGTTACAGAATTGTTAACGTGAGTCATTGTCGAGCTGCTGCTACTTGACGTGGACTTATTTCCAGGATTCGGCTGCCTCTTGAGCTGTTCGGATTTTAGCATAAAGCCTGCTCTGATCCAGCTGAAGTCCGCTTGACTCTGTTGCGGAATTTTACCGGATTGTTCTTTACTCGGCGGTGGATTATGAATCTTTAGCACTCCATCTTCGTAGATAGTGTTGATATTTTTGCAAAGGAAGTGGAACCAGGAGCCTAGATCGTTATCAGCGATCATAACAAGCCCCGTGAAGGTATCTTCCGATAGCTTGGAGGTAGCTTACACTGTGTCCCATTTTCATCCATCCGAGTACCAAACGATTGAGTCACCGAGTGTATCCTTTCTGATACGAAATCGCTTGGGAAATTATACTCCTCAAAGAGGGCTGTGAGACCATTTACAGTTTTAGAGTGGGGAATGTCCAGTGGAGCGAAGCTGATATGCTTTTAGTGTTTGTATTAGCCGTTCCCAGCTGGCTTACATCACGCGGACATTACAAGGTTCTCGATTTCTGAGCTCTGCAACGCTATCCAACGTCTCAGTCTGGCCTTTAGTATCCCCTGTAACCTTTAGTCAGTCAAAATGTTCACAATATGGAAAATAATTGAAGGATAGACCCTGGTTCCATTCGAAGATCCGCATCGTTAACTGCTCCCCATCAGGATTTTGCACTTTTCCTTTGAATATCTGTAGTGGTTTTGGGTCATAGCCAAACCCTCGCATTGGGCCGACCTTTGGGCAGTCGAGTTGCGGACTCGACGTTATTTTCATAGTGATTGGTGTGGACATATTTACCAATGGGATTGCTGCAGGATCCATTGCTAACTTTCACTCATATATCTCGGCGATGTCAATGATTATAACATATGGAAGAGCCTGAAAATGCAACCCAGAAGTGGTCGGTACTTTTGCATGTGTCAAATTACTCTTGATATCCACGGATATTATAAGACGCCTCCAGACATTCTAGTAGGGGAACTGGTAGCTAGTTCGACGCCAAGAGCCTTTCATCTGCAAGCTTAAGGAGACTCTTCTCATCGAAGTCTGGCCAAGATCACGGCCAAGGACCAGGTAACACTTGGGTATTGACTCTGCACCGATAAGGCAATCACCTGTACATAAGACGCCTCGCGCAAAGTAGTGGCGCAAGGCTGAGACAATATGAGAACCTATCAAGCACCTTATCGCTACTAATTACTGCGCGATTATGTTTTGCGTAAATCAAATTTAAAGGTATCGCGCCTCAGCGGCAAGGCCCATGCTGTATCTGCGTAATTTTAGCATAGATGGTGTGTGCATGTAGACGAGGAACTGTCATTAGCAAGTCGCTATGGCAAAAACCAGTGGAGGTCAGGTCAACACTACTTTGAGGCAATTAGCTTGCGTTTGAGAAATTCGTAAGGAACTTGGTTAGGTAGTTGTTATTATTAATGAATTCTCTTTAGTGCGACGCCAGCGGTCTGGCATATACCACCTGCCCCTAATCACGGGAGCCATCTTTATCCAATAAGCCCCGGGGTTGTGGCTTGCGCCAAGGCCCACCCAAAGCCCTAGAATGCTCCTCCATGTCAACTGCAACTGTAATCACAACCATTCTGTCAACACGGCTCGAGAAGTAACACCCCATGAGACTATAGCCAAGAGACACTCCAAACGCTGGACAGCCGCACATATCCACCAATCTAACCTAATATTAGCACAAAGGAAGCTGCACTCTTGGCTCAATTGCCCCTCCTAGTGCTCATTTTTCAGACCTTGCGATTTCCCCAAGGATCCCGACGCCATGTTTCCCAAATTAATTCCATCGTCTAAGCATGGTAAACTTCTTGGAAGGAACACGGCTGGATTAGGCTGTATCTTGCCTTCTGTGCTACCTAATTGATATGGACATGTTGTGTCGAACTGGATTGTATTTCCTTACTACCATCTTAATACTGGCTTCAAGTCTAGAACCCTATGTCTTAATACCCCGCTCCTTACCTCGTATGTCTCATCGAATGTCTCATCGAATGTCTAAATACTTGTTTCCATTACCGAATGACGACATAGTCGTCATTCTATTTGCAACCTATTTGTCACCTATCTGGTGTATATATAGAGGCTCTAGAAGCCCTCTTTAATAGACAGAGTTCTTATACCTGGTTATCCGTTTAACAGTTATAAGCCCGGTCTATCTACTAAATTATCTTTAATTCCAAAGCCTTTATTCCAATTAATTATTATCTTAATTATAGACAACTATAATAATAAATTCTTAACAAGAAACTAAACCCGTTATTATATTATCCATAATCCTTATAAGCCTAAATAATTAGGACGAATGGATTAAGGTAATTAAGTTAAAAGTAAATAATAATTGTCTCTGGGAGTATGTTAACCTATTAACACCTAAGACTAAATTGCTAAAGCTTAAAGAACCTGTTTGAGCCTTACCCAAGGATGCCAATAGCCGGGGGATGACAAAGCTTATAGAGCTAGATAAGGAGGAGAAGGAGGAGCTCCGTACGCTTAAAGCCGACTATAAGGAAGATATAAAGCTATACAGAAAATAGCTGTTAGCTCTTAATACGTTGCGCAGCCACATCTAAAGCTTAATCTTACATACCTACCTCATCTACATGTTTAAATGCGTCACCACCTATAACGTCTTAGTGTTACTAAAGCAGAGAATTTCTCCGACTAATAACGCCTAAAAGCTTTAAGCAGCTACCTAGTATGCAAAGCTTAAGAAAGCGCCTCGGAACTAGAACTTTAAGGTCTGGTTAGAGAAGTAAGAGAAGGTATACACTAAGTACAAGGAGCTAGGTCTACCTAAAATAAATAGTAACCGTTTAGTAAGAGACTTCGTGTATATAGTTAATTTAATTACACCAAGCTAGTCTAAATATTGGAAGAACCAGCTTAAAAGGATAGAGTGGAAGAAGGAGAAGCTTCCTAGCTTCTTTAAACTGGTTAAAATCTACTAAAATTACCGTTGTACGGAGCTCGCCTAAAAGGGCAAAACCCTATAAGGATCCTTTGCAGCCACCTTTAAGGACAAGTTAAGCGAGTTACCGAATTTAAAGCCTAAGTTAAAGTCTAAATCGTTAGTAGATAAGCAAAAGAAGGAAAGGCAACCGCCGCTAAAGTGCCTATGCGGAAAGCGTTACTACTTTAATAAGTGCTAGTATATTCTAAAGTTAATTCCTTACCTATCGTGGTTTAAACTAAGTAACAAAATTTAAAAGAAGGTGGATAAAAAGATTGCTAATATAACGCCTGAAATTAAGGCTTGTATTAAGTAAATTAAAAAGGATGATTAAGCTAATAAGAAGCTAAAGGAAGGTAACTAGTAGAGCTCTTAAGAGCCTAACAGAGGCTTTATAGTTTATTAAGTAGGAGCCTATAATATAGCTTCTAGTTATAAGCTTTATAATAGTATTATTCTTAACTTAGAAACCAACCTATACGTTATTAATAATTAAGCTAGATTTATTAGTAATATTAAGCCTACCTTAGACCACATCTATATAGGCTCGCATATTAAAGAAATTAAAGGCTATAGCATAGCTATAGTTATAATTAACTACCTAAAAGGGAAGAGGTAGATACAGCTCTTAGAAGTAGCCTTTATACTAGGCTTCTATACTAACCTAGTATGCCTTTAAAAGCTTAATAATAAGGGCGTCTATTAGAACAATAAAAAGAACACTCTTTACTATGGCAATAATGTAACATACGCCTACTATAGCTACCACTATAGTTAGAAAACTATTAAATATAATAAGCCAAAGAAAGACTTACTAGAGGCTTTCTTTGCGACTTAATTAAAACCAGTAAAGTATTTATTAAAGCCTCTACTAAATTAGGCAGAAGGTTACGTATAGCACTAGTAATTAGGCTATATAGGAAAAGAAGTAATTATATAACTACTTAAGTTAGTAACAGGCGCGATTCTAAAAGGCCTAATAACGGTAGAATATAAAGCATATGGAGTGAGTAAAGCTTATAAGGTAATATCTAGAAGAACACTAACTTAGTTAATAGTTCCTTTCTACAAAATCCACCTTAATTTAATACCTGGAATAGTCGCATTTAATAGCAATAAGTATATGGTATACTTCCTTAACAACGCAACACAAATAAATAAGGTAGATATAATAGTTAAGAAGTTATCCCTTACCCAAAGAGTTATCACATATTATAATATTATTAAAAGACGATACGGCTTTAAGGTAGCTATAATCTATACAGATAGAGAGATGTCTCTTAGAGACAAATTTAAGGATTAAACAGCTAAATAAGGAATTACTTTTAAAAGATTAGTACCTAATACTTAATTATAGAACGGTCTAGCGGAACAATCTGGGGGGGTAATAATATAGAAGGCTTAGTATATAAGGATTAAGGCCTATCTACCAGAAGAGCTAACGCTAGAAGCCTATAAAGTAGCTACCTATCTACTTAATTGGACGCCCAGTAGAAGACTTAGGTGGAAAACACCTTTTAAGAAAATCTAGTTAGTAATAGGTATAATACCACCGAAACCCAATATAGGACACCTATAAGTTTATGGCTGTAGGGCCTATCCTCTTAAATATAATATTCCACGCCTAAATAAGCTCGCGCTAAGGGCCTATATAGAATATCTAGTAGGGTATAATTTAACAAATATCTTCTAAATCTATATTCTAAGTTAAAAGAAGGTTATTAGAACAAGAGATATAAAGTTTAATAAACAGTTGCTCTATAATAACTTACAGCCAGATCTTATAAATGTACTCCAAGTAAGGACTAACCAAATATTGGAAATTATTAATATCTGTTAAATAGAGAATCTCTAAAATAAATTGGAATTATTATCTAATAAAAGCAATAAGACTCTAAACAAGATTTAAGTTAATACTTGTCTGAATAAGGTTCTGTAATATAGTAGACACAGTTGCTTGTAACCAATTGGGTTGACCACGTGAGCTAAGCGAGCTTAGGAGATCCATCAAATTCCACCTATAGAAGTAGAAGAGGGAAAAGAGAGAAAAAGAAGAAATTGATTGAAACCAAAACCCCCCCCCCACCGTGATTCCAACACTGATCAGTGCCGCACAGATCAGCAAGGTATAACGAAGAGAGGCACTGTCTGATTCTCTAGACCTCTCGTCGAAGGCTAAGAATTAAGGTATTGCTTGCTAAGCCTAAAGGCCAGTTTGTGAGGTTACTCGCGCTTCTGACTTGCGTCCATCACGCCTTCAGAACGATTAGTTTGTGGTCATTTCCACGCTTCTAGTCTAACTGTTGAATCAACTGCGGAACTAAAAGATGGCTACCTCCGCAACAGATATCGAAAAATCTACCTCCGCGATAGATACCGAAAAATGGGAGACCGGAATTAACGCAACCGTAACCGACATTAAGGAAGTTAAAGCATTCGTTGATTGGCGTTTATCGATATACAAGGAGAATGGATGGAAGGGATTCGACCTATAGGAGAGCTTTATTGACAATTTTGAGTCGTTTACGAGGGATATACTTGATAACCTTGGAAAGGATCAATTAAAGAAGATCAGGGATTACCTCCGTAAAAATAGAGTATACGTACGGAAGGAGGCAAGGAAGTCAATTGCAGACGGCCTCTTAGGAACTATTCTCGAACCAACTCCCTCAAAATGGCCTACCGAC
>Ga0307507_10000402_pt1 | contig 90021 bp, 27 predicted proteins | sample 7_EM_MG_FD_207223 | JGI IMG/M metagenome (GOLD analysis project Ga0307507, IMG submission 207223) | Populus trichocarpa ectomycorrhiza microbial communities from riparian zone in the Pacific Northwest, United States - 7_EM | ecosystem: Host-associated > Plants > Roots > Unclassified | place...
CGCGCCGATGCCGTCCGCGCCGAGCGGCAGCTTAACCACGGCCTCGTGCCCATTCCATGCGGCCCACCACAGCGCCGGCCGACCCTCGCCGTCCTTGGAGTTCACGTCGATGCCGTCCGCGCCGAGCAGCAGCTTAACCATGGCCTCATTCCCATTCCCTGCGGCCGACCACAGCGCCGTCCGACCCTTGCTGTCCTTGGAGTTCACGTCGATGCCGTCCGCGCCGAGCAACAGCTTAACCACGGCCTCGTGCCCATTCCATGCGGCCCACGACAGCGCCGGCCGACCCTCGCCGTCCATGGAGTTCACGTCGATGCCGTCCGCGCCGAGCAGCAGCTTAACCACGGCCTCGCTCCCTTTTACTGCGGCCCACGACAGCGCCGTCCGACCCTTGCTGTCCTTGGAGTTCACGTCGATGCCGTCCGCGCCGAGCAGCAGCTTAACCATGGCTTCGTTCCCTGTCGCTGCGGCCCACGACAGCGCCGTCCAACCGTCGCCGTCCTTAAAGTTCACGTCGATGCCGTCCACACCGAGCAGCTTAACCATGGCCTCGTTCCCTGTTGCTGCGGCCCACGACAGCGCCGTCCAACCGTTGCCGTCCTTGGAGTTTACGTCGATGCCGTCCGCGCCGAGCAGCTTAACCATGGCTTCGTTCCCTTTCCATGCGGCCCACCACAGCGCCGTCCGACCCTCGCCGTCCTTGGATTTCACGTCGACGCCGTCTGCGCCGAGCAGCAGCTTAACCATGGCCTCGTTCCCTCCCACTGCGGCCCACCACAGCGCTGTCCGACCCTCGCCGTCCTTGGAGTTCACGTCGATGCCGTCCGCGCCGAGCAGCAGCTTAACCATGGCCTCGTGCCCATTCGCTGCGGCCCACCACAGCGCCGTCCGACCCTTGCCGTCCTTGGAGCTCACGTCGATGCCGTCCGCGCCGAGCAGCAGCTTAACCACGGTCTCGTGCCCATTCGCTGCGGCCCACGACAGCGCCGTCCGACCGTCGCCGTCCCCGGAGCTCACGTCGATGCCGTCCGCGCCGAGCAGCAGCTTAACCATGGCCTCGTGCCCATTTCCTGCGGCCCACGACAGCGCTGTCCGACCATGCTCGCCTTCAGAGTTCACGTTGACGCCGGCTATCGACAGTGCCATCCGGCCAACATTTCCCTTGGAATTGGGATTATATCCGGGATTAAAGAGAGCTATTATCGCTTCCCTTAGTCCGAAGTAGGCCGCAACGTGTAATTCTTGCATTCTCGTTGGCTTTGTCTTGAGATGGCGACTATAAGCCAACATTGCCTGGCAAGAGGCGGACAGCTTAACTTCGCTCTTAAGAAAATTTAGAACTATTTCTTCTACCTCTAGTGAAGCTGCACGAGCGTGGTATCCCCAGTTTCGGGCAGCGTAGTCGTAAAGGGTATACTGCTGCAATTGGGCCTTAAAATCTTTCCTGGTTGAACAGAAACCAGCGGCAAAAATATTAAAAGACAGATACGTTAGGCAGACAGTTGTTATATCTACTTGCGCATTAGGGATTAAGAGTGTCTAGGTTCGCTCAAAATATTCTTGTGTTGTGTAATAAATCCAGCGAATAATTTAACTGTTTTCATCGACGGTAACTAGGCCAGCGCAGGCAGAAACTATATCTTCAACCTCAGGAATAAAGTCTGCGTCTAGTTTTGCTGTGTCGATCTCAACAGTGCAGGCGTGTTGGAGCTCTGCAGTAGTAAGGGGTCTCTTTGTGTGTGTAACCCAAGACAGAACCCTTGTTATAAGAGTTTGATATTCTTCCTCCTGGCTATTGATTCTTTTCATGGCTTAATTATACATTGCGTCTATTCCTTTAATTTCATAAGGCAGGTTCCGCAGAGCCCATTTAATATCCCTAGGGGTTGGCTTGCTTATAAGGGAGTCTATATGCAGCTGTGCAAGGAGAAACCTAACAAATATATTAATCCGGCTAATGTTATGTAATTGTGGGATAGTGCACCTACATTCCATCTATGGCTTTTACTACCTCTTCTCTGACTGCATGTATAAGATCTGGGTATTTTAAAATCCGTAATTATAGGAGTTGGGGTATTCGCCCGTTGATATATCTCAGGACATTAGCTTCCTTAGCATGAATGGTTTTTGTTATATATGCTTCGAACTATAATATAATTTCTAGAACAAAACGAGAAGTTATAAAGATGTTTACTTTAGCCTGCACCTAAAGATTAAATACCTCTCCCAGAAACTTTTTATGTTTGTCACTGGAGACGTGGCATTTATCTAAAGCGTTAATAATGATAAATACCTTTAAATATAACTGGGTAGTAGATTACAACACTTTTATAATATTATTAAACGAAGGACGGGTTCCTTTAGTTATATGGTGCTTATAGAGGTTCTTAACATCTATAGGTACCAAAGGCTGTTCCTAGGAGAGCTGTTTTAATAGACTTAAAAGTAAAGCCTTAGCACTTCGCTCTTGCTGCTGCTGGTAGTTATAATATAGGTATGCGATTCCGACGTTGGTGTTATTAAACTCTGTCCAGAGATAATTAATTATAATAGATGTTATGATCGTCTTGCCTGCTCCTAGTATGCCTGGGCAGAATATTATCTGCTTGCTTGGGCTAAGCCACCCCTGGAATTCGCTTGAGTTTATAAGCCATAACCCAGTGCCCTCCTGTCGCCGACTAATGAAGTCGCTTTGCTGAGTAGCGTAGTTGGTTGGTGAGAGCCAATCTATGATAGCCCGACGCTCTTGATTATCTTGGTGGTGTACTAGTTTATCCACACCTTCTCTAGTAAGGCGGCTGTTGAACGTATTTAGAAAATTAACGTTCGAGGCAATACGGCCCCGAAGCTCTCGGATGTCATTGGGCTCCCATTTAAATTTCTTCCACACCCTTTTCGTCCTTTTGCCAGCGTTCATAGGGCCTGAACCCAGTTCGCCATACTTACCTAGCGTTTTCTCCAATTTATGGAGAACACTACGACATCCGTGAGCGATGCCGTCCAGCTCTATCTTTTCCCTGTCAGAAAGATCTCGTTCCGAGAGGGCGACCTTGACATCTTCAACGACAATCGAGAGACTTCTAACCCTATTACCAAGTGGTCAATATCGGCTAACAATCCCTTTAGAGAACTTACTCGTCGGAAATAGCCTTGAATTGACTCGGAGCACTAACAAATTCCTTCCGAATCTTGCTGGCAAGCTGGCAAACGGCGACAAAGTCGCCTACACTGAAACCAAAGCTCATCGCAACCTTGAGTATTGCACCATTACCCGTAGGTGAAGTAAAGTTGGCGAAAGGAGCCGTTGGGTTCACACTCTAGTTAATGCCCCCACTAGCTCTATGAGTCCAGACGTGCATGCGGGGCTGTTGACAATCTCGCCTCAGCCACATAGACACCTAAGCAGACGTAGCATAGCCACAAGTTATTCTGTATTTGAGCGAAAAGGACGTACAGTAATAGTTCCTAGTCAGCGCCAGGCGTCTGCCTTGAAGAAATTGTGTATTCCCGTACTGCAACAGGGGCAGAGTTACGGGAATCGCCTAAGCAACGAGATTTTAGCCGGTCTCTGCCTATCCCTTTCCACGCTGGCGTCCACAGCTTGGCGCCAAGCCTACGAAACATCAGTGTCAAAACCAAGCTTTCAGTTAAACGAGAGCCTGTGATTGGCTAAGTCCTTATCGATATGCGTGGACGTAAACCAGCGTAGGAAGGGATAGGACCCGCCCACCCTAAGCAGAGCAACCTTATTGGGAAAAAACCACTAATCCTAAAAAGGAAGGGGAAATCTATTTTCGTGTGGTCCTCCGTATCACGTGGTGTTCTTTGAGAGGCATAATATTGACATATTATATTCTTTTAGAAAGCTGGCCTTGATGACGGGGGCGTAATATGTTTTTGTTTCTTAACAGAACTATTGAACGAGCTTGACTCTTCTTGATTAGCGCCTCAGAATATTGGGAGCTGAAGCTGGTGGAGACTGGCTAGCATTTAAGGCCAAGGAAGAAGTCCTATGGCCATAGACGTATCTGCAATGAAGTTCTATGGGTGCAAAGTATGAAGGGTATCAAGGTAGTAGTGGAGCGCGGGGCAGGAATGGCTGCTAGAGAATTAACGTGGAATGCGCATGGAAGCGCGCGAGTCTGGAAAGGAGCAAGGAACAATCGACGTCATTGCTCAAGGATTCAATCATTGATACCTCTTAAAACAAACATATACCCGAATCATGTCTACCCTCAGCATCTCAGAGCTTCTTACCTCTGAGGTCCTCGAAGCGAATCATAGAGGTATAATATATCCACCTGGACGGAGCAGCCTCCAAAACATGAGCAAAACCTTCACCATAAAAGGTTTTGCCACACCTAGCGCTGTCGCACTGGGCTTTGGCCTTGCAAGCAACCGCGCTGCCACTACCTTCCTCCGCTAAAGCCTCCCGACCGACAGACGCTCTGATTCAGAGCTTGCAATACTATGCCGCCCGCCGCGAGCGCGGCACCAGCGTAAAGAAGCCCACGCCGGTGCACAATAAGGCGCCTTGTCCCAACCCAACTCGATTTTCGCCTGCGCTTGTGCGCAAGGCATCGTCCGAGTCGGCGTTAGGGTTGTTGATCAAGACGGTCGGCTTGGGCGAAGGCATTGGCATTGGAACTGGAAGCGGCGCGATGGAGAGTATCACGCAGACGATGCTACCGCGGAGCGGGCCGATGCCTATTCACACGCTGGGGAATGACGATACCGCTGAGAAAGAGAAGGAGAAAGAGGAAGGAAAAGAAAGGGAACACGAAGGAGAAAGAGAACGTGAATCAGCATGAGAATGAGGATGACGAGCCTAATACGTACGGAGCCTCGTGCGCGCCTCAATCGCGCCGCTCGCAATACATCGTTATCTTCCTTTGCAGTTGGTGATACCAATGGTATCACCTTGGATATATAAACCGATCTCGCTTCGAATTGCAACAACCCGGACGCACAGGAAGCTGCCGCGCTCTCAACTGCATCTAGTACGCCTGTGCCTACGCCTGTATTTACGACTATAATCACACTAACACCCGCATCTACAGCCCCAGCCCTAGCCGCGTGAATGCCTACACCCGCTCAAGCAGCGCCGCTGGTAGCAAAATCCTCAGACAAAATGGCCTCAATCGCCATAGGCGTCAGCAGTATAGCAACCACTATCGTCGTCGGCCTCGTCAGCTACAACAGCGCCCGCCACATCTCCAACAAGCTGGAGCGCCGGCGCGAGGCGAACCGCTCTGACGAAATCCGCGCCGTTGTTGCCTTGGCCCTCAGTGAAGTGGCTAAGAGGGGTGCCCAGTGTACGCTTACGGTGCCAGCGGTCGCAGTTAAGAACACGGCCGGTGGGGTCGTGGCATCAGCTGGCGCGGCCGTCACGATAAACAGGCGGTCCGTCAACTTTTGCGACGATGTTGGTGCCGGCGCTGTCGAGTGCTCCTACCAATGTCGCTGGAGCTGGCGATGCAAGCGTGGCTGGTGCTTCTCCGCAGGCTGCGGCTCATGGTCTAGCGCCTCTAACAGGCGTCTGTCTTCTCGAATCCCCCTAAGAGCTCGTCCGGCGGTGGTGGTGTTCATCCTCCAGCTCCAACGCCAGCGCCGACTGATACTCCTCCTACCACACCATCTAGAGTTGCAACTAGAGCCGCAAATTCTGCCGGCTCTTCCAACGCTGCGGGTCCGATCCCCACTCTCATACTTCCGGCTTTACCCCCTGTCACCGTATCTACTGCTCCCGGCTTAACGCGTACTCTGAAAGTTACAGGCCTATCCTCAACTGCAGTGTTGGCAAATTTAGGCCCGACTTTGGGTCCTATCGCGAACACTGGGGTTGCAAATGCGAGCGTTGCGGGTTGAGGGACGAGTCCTACCTCGGGTCTTTCAAGCCTAAAGTCAACATCTGCAGCGTCAACTCCACCTCCACTCCTACCGCTGCTTCTTTTACTCCAAACTCAATTAGCACTGGAACACTAACCACCCAATCTACTCGAAGGGTGCCAACTGTACCTCGTGTAGCACTTAGCTCGCCCGACACCGAAATAGTCGTCTCGACTAGCCCGCCCGCGTCCATATTCTCTGCAGACTCAGACGCCGACTCTGTCGCTACGAGCCTCATGCGCGGCAGTCTCGTCGATCCCGATCACGACACCAATATCGTTGTGCAGCCCGCTGGCAAGGCTGATCCTAACGCCAAGGCCTCCCCATCACGACAAGCTCCTTCGGCCGACGGGGACGATGCCGGTGCGAATGATAGAAGCCTGCCACAGCCGCTGCCACTACGGCGGCGACGCACGCGCATACGGCTATGTGGGTGCGCCAGCAGCAAGGGCTGCTGCTGCATCGCCAGCGTCAATCGTTGGATGGGATCAGGCGCGCGGGGACCTAGTAGCGTTGTTTGGGAAGAGGAAAGAGGAGAAGCAGACGAATGAGAAGGAAAAAGAAAGACCCGAAAGAAGAGTAGGGGACGGATGGAGTGAGGACGGATGGCGCACAAAATTAATTTTATGGAGTTAGGCAGTGAGCGGAATGGGCGGAGTTTTGTACGATATGATGAGATACCCCGAAAGCAGCTGATTTCTGCTCTTTGTAACAAAATTTTTATGAACTCTGTAAACTCGTGTTAATAAAACCTCCCATAGATAATGTGAATAGTCTTAAATTAAAATTAAGAAAATGGTTGAGTGACATGTCTTCTTGCCTCCCTTCTGGGGCTAATACCTCTATCTACATCGGTCCGCTACTTTGTTTAATTCGTGTACGTTCAATCGCGGATTAAACCTTTCGCGTGTTAAACCCACTTGTGTCTCTCCTTACTTGTGCGCTTACGCGCGTCCCTCCTTCTGTTTGTTGGTGCAATGGGCTTGCGGAAATGGCGGGCAGCGGTAATAGGTCTCGTCTATATTTATCGTTTACGAAATGCATTACAGTCGCTTCAGAAAGAAACGATCAAATGTCAGAAACCATGTTTAAAAATAGAAATTTGCCGAATCCTCACCTGTTTGAACCCTTTTTCTGTACTCGCGCATGCCACCACCCATTACCTTATTATTACCTTATATTTGAAGCCATGCGTAAACCTGCCTGGTTAACTAAACAGAAGTCGATTATACAAGCTCTAATTAACCTCGGCAACGACGATTTCTATATAAAAGTTAAGACCCGCGTTCCTTAACCTACTCTTTAATACTAAATGGTAAATTTAAAGAGATTTAGCTAGATTAATCCACCAATTAAGGCAATTAGTAGGCCGCTACTGCTTATAGATAAGGCTCTAGATATATAACGTTAGGTATTATTAATATTAATTTATTAACGCGTACCTTAGGGCCTCCTTAAATACCTCTTATATAGCCCAGACACCTATTTTAAAGAGATACTCTAGTTTCTATATAATAAATATAATATAATAGTGGCACGGAGTATACTGTTAGCTAGATTAAATCGAAGGAGATAGAGTAGAAAGGTTATAAGGATAATTATATAATAACGCAACCTAGGCCTAAGAGATAACTAAATTATTTAAACCTATAGCTATAGACGCAATTAGTTTATTTTTATTAATAAATTAGCCTATAATAAGAAGACAATAAATAGGAAGTATAGGTGGGTACTTATTAATAGGCCTACTAAAGGAATATTAGAATTAAAGAGATCTAAAAGATAGAGCTTACTACTAGTATATACCTAGCAGGGCTATATACCTAATTAGTTAATATGCTAAGGCTCTATTAATAGGTTAATGTTTATTTAATAAATAAAGAATAAGGTTCTTATTTATATATATAGCCTTATCTATAGCCTTATTTAGTTCTAGTAATAAATAATATATTAGTCTATTATAATAAGGTATTGTCTGTATAAGTAGAGGTTGTAAATTGCATTACGCGTAGAGCGTATGCGGCAGGGGCCGTATGGCGTAGCGTAGGTTACCTGACCACCTACGGCCCGATAGATAGCCCGACCTTTACTACCCCTTTTTTTTTGTAAATGTCGCCAGTGTCTGTATAAGTAGAGGTTGTAAATTGCATTACGCGCAGAGCGTATGCGGTAGGGGCCGTATGGCGTAGCGTAGGTTACCTGACCACCTACGGCCCGATAGATAGCCTGACCTTTACTACCCCTTTCTTTCTCTTTTGGTAGACAAGATAGACACGAATGAATTAAGAACCAGTTACCTTATATTGCAATTGTAGTACCCCCCCGGGTGATACTGACACTGATTAGTGATATTATAGATTAGAATCCGGTGTTATTATGAAGAGAGACAATACGCGATCGCTTTTACTAAGGCCCGTCGATCTCGTCGTGTTTACTAAGGAGAACCCTTCCTACTAAGGCCCTGGGAACTTAAAGAACTGGCTCCTACTAAGGCTTTGTCCGGTTCGCGTCTATTACGCAAATTAATACCTAGTATGACCTCTTTACTAAGCGCTAGTACACCTAGTAGCGTTAGCAGCACCCCTACCTATACTATAATTTATACCAGTTAATTATATCTAACATAGGAATTTAATGTCCGGACTAGGGTAATGGGATTACCCTAACTAATAAAACTACCGCAAAAGATATTACTAACTATATTAACTTTAAAATTAATAAGTATACTAAGCGCAACTTTAAGGATAAAAGCTTATGGGAATTATACTAAGAGGACTTTAACAATTTTAAGGTATAGATATTTAAGGATGCTTATAGGTCTGCAATTAAGGAACTTAAATAACTACTCTGATGTAATAGAGTATAGGTCTTTAATAAAAAGAGCAAGTTAGTACTATAAGCACTATATAATATTGCCCACAAGGACGACCCTATAGAATAGTTAGATAAAGAAATCAAGCTATATATTAACAATAAAGGACCCTTTAATTTATACGTTATTAACCGCTGTCTTAAATTACGTTTATTAACCCCCTTAATGTTACCTACCTTAACCCTAGCTGTCTTAAATGACCTCCCTATAGCCGAGCCCCCCTTACCTATAAACGTTATAGCTCCCCTAATAAACGTCACGGCTCCCCCTATAAACGCCACGGCTCTCTCTACGAACGTTACGGCTTCCCCTATAAACATCGCAGCTCCTTCTATAAAAGTTATAGCCACTATTAACTACGGCAGAGACTTAGCAACCCTGGTAAAGATATATATAGAGGAAAGCAAATATAGTAGAGAGGATAATAACTTTAACTGTAAGCTTATAATTTTTAACGACCTTTGTGACAGAGTTGGTATACCGTAAGAGGTAAAAATTAAAGGCTTTCTGATAATGCTATATGGTATTACTCTTAACTTCTACTATAAAAATAAGGCAATCTATACCACCTTTAATAGTATCTGTAATGCTATATGTAACCACTTTAAAGGATTAGAATATAAGCGTGGAGTTCTAATAAAGTGGAACGCTATAACTCTTAAAATAGTGATAATAAAGAGTGAGGGTAAGTCTATAGAGGACTGCCTATAGCTACTGCTCAACGACCTCCGTTATTTATAGTATGGTCTTAACGCTAACCTCTATAACGACGATTTCCTATATAATAAGCTCATCGTCGCTTATTAAGACGTCGCTGCTTGCTAGGTAGCTTGCTCTAACCCACCTACTATACTTACCGGCCTTATAAACAGCCTATAATTGTTAATTATCACCTACGGAAAGATTAATGGTACTATAGGATAACCTGCCAATGTGTTTTTATAGCCTATAGAATAGCCTACTGACGTATTCTTTACTAACCGTTGCTACTACTAATTAATATCTTAACTAAGTTTATTAAATAACCATTACGGCAATAATAATACCAGGACGTGCTTTATGTGTAAGAAAGGAGACTGTTGGTTAACTAGATATACTAAAGAAGAATATAATAAAGTAAGAGAAGGATTTAAGAGACGTGTCTACTAGTACCTTATGGATAATAATATTAATAATTTTAATAAGGATATAATTCTAACTACTACTAGCGGCAATTTCTTCTATAATAACTATAGTGTTGAGCACTTTATAACTTTAAATAGGCTAATACTAATTAAAACCGCTAAGAATATAGTTATATCTATAAATAATAATGCCTTTGTCTACGGCTTTACTAGTAGTATAGAACCTAGTGGTACGGAACCTAGTATAGCAAGGAGTAATAATAAGGGTAAGAGCACTACCTACTTCTATAATAATAACAATGATAACGTTAATATAGAGAACCTTACTATTAATATTAACTTCCTTGACTATTATTTTGACGATAATAGATAGGACTTAGCCCTTTTACCTATTTTCCCCTATAGTCTGCGACAGCTTTATAACTATACCTTTTAAAGCCGTTATACCTTTGGTTCTAACTTTAACTACGCTTTATTATAGGACACCCTAGTAATACCTTATACGCACTTACCTGTTTCCACCGCAATATCTATAATGTTTACAATATCCGCAATATCCGCAATATCTGTAACGATATCCGCAACGTCTGCAATATCTGTAATATTCGCAATACCTAAGATATCCGCAATTCCTGCCCCAAGTACCTGTTGACCTAGTAACTAAGTTCCCAATATATACTTCTTCTTTGTACTTTCTTACCTTCTTTCTTTTTGTAAATGTCGCCAGTGTCTATATAAGTAGAGGTTGTAAATTGCATTATGCGCAGAGCGTATGCGGCAGGGGCCGTATGGCGTAGCGTAGGTTACCTGACCACCTACGGCCCGATAGATAGCCCGACCTTTACTACCCCTTTCTTTCTCTTTTAGTAGACAAGAGAGATACGAATGAATTAAGAACCAGTTACCTTATATTGCAATTGCAGTACCCCCCCGGGTGATACCGACAGGTATATAGTAACTATAAAAGATAGGCGCGCTAATACTGCTGCTTACTTAAACCTAGGACGTTTAACGCCTCTACAATACTACTAGTGTTAAACTTAAATATCTTTCTCCTTACTTACACAATTTTAGTCCAATTAAGGCCTCTTTTTATAACTTAAAGTAGTAGCTACGTACTTATTAATTTAAAGCTAAACTATAGAATAACTTTGGCGACTTTTTAAACTATATAGTAGAGTAATAAGGATTTAATAAAAGGGCAAAAGGCTATTTCTTATAGGTAGGAATTAAGTAGTAGATAAAGGGAAGGATAAGGTCTATTATTATATAGAGCGCCTACTAATTAAGACGTTAAGTAAGGCCTTTACTATAGCACTATAATATTACCAATCTATTCTAAAGTCCTCTAAGTTATCCACTATGCGATTAATAAGCCCGTATATTAAGCCAACCCTATATAGCTTTATATAGCCTATATTATTATTAAGCAGCGCATACTTAAGCATCTTAAAGGTATAGTACTTATTAACTAAAATTAACTCCGCTTTAGTAAAGGCGTAAATAAAAGCTAGATAATGGCTTTATAGCCATTTAATAAAGGCGCTAAGCTTACTGTTTAATTATTTAATATTGCTATAGGTAGGGCTACTAGGTAGTAGGCTAGTAGAAGGCGTATTTAAAAGTGGATAGTAAGGACTAGTGGGCGTTTTAAAGGATAAAATAGAATTAGATAGGGCGCTCTATAAAAAAAAAGGCACTAAAGAAGGTCTTATATTTAGTATAGGATCCACTATAAAACGACTATTAGCGATAGTTAGTAATATAGAAGAAGGCAGTACTGCCTATATAGTACTCTCTAACTATTATAGCGTCTACTAATTCTATAGCTGGTTTTACTATAGTATCTAGCTCTACTACTGTATCTAGTTTATTAAAAGCGTTAATTGCGTTTATAATGGATCTTATTATTAAATAGGATTGGCTAGTAATTATATAACTATAGTATAAGCCTTTTGTTACTGCCGTTATTAGGGGAAGAAGCTTAATTTATCTATACTATAAGAGTTACCTTAATAGTGCTTATAGCTACCTAAAAACGCCTTTATATCTTTTTTATCCTTCTTATTTTATAGGTGCTAACTATACCTAATTTTTAATGGTAAGGATAGATCTAGTAACGTATTTCACAAGCGAATTGTCCACACAAGCGAGTTGTCCAGACTAATTCCTCACCAAAATCTATAAAATTCATACCAAAATATCTCAACAACGACTGAATAATAAATTTTAAAAATTTAAAATTAAGTTTTTATATATACTTTAAGGCCTTTACTAAAATTTTAAATTAATAGAACTACTAATTAAGATATAATAATCCTATTTAAATTTAAAGGCTAAAACCTAATATTTTAATAATTGTAAGGGTTTATCCAATAAAAATTTAATAATTACTTTTCTTTAACTAATATTTATAATCTATTAAATTTTTATAATTTATTATTTAGTCGTTGTTAAGATATTTCGTTGCGAAATTTATAGATTTTGGTAAGGAATTAGTCTGGACAACTCGCTTGTGTAGACAATTCGCTTGTGAAATACGTTATATTAACTATGGCTTTCTATAATAGGACTAGCCCAGTTATAGTAGGAATATCTTGGTGAAACACTTAATAGGTAACTATCTAAAACTATCTGCAATTGTCTATACTTATCTATAACTATCTATAATTATCCGCTATAATCCACTATTTTCTACTAGTGCCATAACACTAAAGTCTGTTAAAAACCGCGTATATATATATTAACCACTAAGACCCCTAACTGTTTAATTATATAATTCTCTTATTATTCCTTTCTCTTCTTTATATAATGTTTTATTCTCTATAAAAGCTATATACTCCTAAATTTAGATAGAATTTATATTATTCCTTTAAATCTTCCCTAAAGCCTCTTCGTGCCCTTACACTATATTATATTAAAATAACTACTATTAAAATAGCAAACGAACCTAAATCCCTTTTAAAAACTATAAGTATTATATCCCTAGTTAGGGAACAGTTAACTATAATATAATAATTCTTTATAGATGCCTTAGCTTAGCAGCGAGCTGCACCAAAAACTTAGCATTAATAATTAATGGAAGCACTCCATAAAGAACTCCGTAATATTAAAGCACTTTTATTAAAGACCCTAATAGAAATATCTATAAATAAGATTAAAATAACTATATCTAAGCCTAGTCCCTTAAACACGAACTTTAAACTAGTAACTTAACCCATATCTATAATAAATTTAATACCTATTATAAAATATAAAAAGCTCCCTAACCCTCTAATATTTAATAGAAATTAAAACAACCTATATCCCTTTATAACTAAGCTCCGTCTTAAACTTTTAACAAACTATAACTAATACCCCACTAAAGCTAGCAAGGTTAGCTATAGAATATCTTATTTAAGCAAAGACGCTATATAAACTATAGATCTATTCTTCTATAATAGCATCTTTATTAATTTTAAAATCTTTATCTCTCTACTAGAATAAATATATAATAACGCCAGCTGTAAATAATAATAATAATAATTCATTGCCAACCCACACATCGCCCAAAAGTTAAAAGTCACAAACACGCTCAGAACACGTCATTTTTACGCGTCTACACGTCCGAATACACCTTCGAAGCTGCGTACTACCCGCAATGAGCCCGCAGGGGTCTGCTGCGAGGTCGCAGGCATCGCAGGGTACAGCAGCACGCGAGGCACTAGCACCGCAGCCCGTACCCACAGAGCCACCGCAACAAAAGGTGGCGAAGCTGATTCAAAAACTAGATAACCTACTCCTTCTAAATGGCAAAGAACTCGAGCTTTGGGAGGAGCTTAAGGCAGAGGCCAGCAAGCTCTGCTTACCTCCACAAGTTATGGCCAATAACGATCACATTTAAAAGCTTACGGAAGCCGTTACAGACTTAATTAAAAAATAAAACCAGCCAGCAAAGCCTCTGGCGCCAACGACCTATACCACAGCTTTATAGACAGGCCTCCCTCCCTAGACAGGCCCATAGCCGGTCCACAAAGTCCCCACGCGTCTAACCCATAAACTCGTTATATAAAACCTAGGCGCATCCCTACAAGACCACAACCGCCCAATTAGCCAGATCGTAGAAGAGATCAACAAGAGTAGAAGCCCAGAGATTACAGGCAAGGTATTAGCAGAAAGGAAGCTGCCAAGCGGAGACATTATAATAACAGCGGATACTACCTAGATAAAGGAATAACTAGAGTGGGATAACAGATAGTTCTCCACTATTAGTCTAATAGCAGAAGTAAACCGCAGGAAGTTCCTTATTATAGTCTATAGGATAAGAATTATATCAGTAGACTATAGTAAATAGAATAAAGCAATCCGCCAGATACTAGGGCAGAATAGACATCTTAGCAATAAAATCAAAATCCTCCATATACAGTAGCCAAAGAAGCCCTTATAGCTAGGGAAAACAACTATATACCTTATTATTAACGTAGCAACCCCTAAACAAGCGAACACGCTTATAGACAAAGGGCTCCTTTTTCAGAGTAAGCTAAAGGATTGCAAACTTTATTACAGGGACTGCTGGGTTACTCAGTACTATAACTATTAAAAGTATGGCTATATAGCCCGATTCTGCAGCAGCCAAAAGAAATGTGGACTTTATATAGCGCCAAAACATAATAATAAATCCTATAGCTTCTGTAACAACCCTATAAAACACTAATGCGTAAACTATAACCTAAGCCACCTGGCTTGGTCGAGCAGATATAAAGTACGGAGTAAGTAGGCAAACAGGGCCCGCCTAGCGTATGCAATAAGACCAAAACGGTACGCAAGCTCTGCGAGCAGCATATCCTCCTACCCGCCACTTAACCGCGCCGGTGGTACCCCTAGTAGTACACTTAGCAGCACCATATAGAGTAGCGCCCTAATAAGCTCCTATAGGTTAGTTTTAATCCCAAGCACGTAGGGACCAGAGGAGCAGTTACGTATAAAAGGAATCCAGATAGGGTAGGTTAGGCCTACTAATATAGTTACTAGGAAGCGCGGCCGCAGCATCTCTATAAGGGGTTTAAGAAATCCAATAGGCAGACCGCTAAATAGGCCATAGGCCGCCTAGAACAATTAGGACATTGCAGCATACCTTATATAGAATAATAAAGAACTATAAATACACTCTAAGTCGTATAGTATAACGTGCAGAAAAGCAAAGATAAGGTAATAATGCTGTTTATCGCGGAAGCAACACGGTAGGGGTACAAAATTCTAGCGATATAAGAACCGTGGCAGAACTAATAAGTAAATGTAATATACTACCTAAGTAGCTACGGTTACTAGCCAGCCTACCCAAGGTGCTTTAAAAGCCGCGCGTGCTTCTTAGTAAGTAGGCAAATCCTAATATTAAAGTAGTTGGTCCAGTACCCTCGCCTAGATATAGCCTCCCTTACACTATAAACTGGAAACTATATAGTGCACATCTATAACGTCTACTCGGCCGGCCTGGGAGGACTTAGAATAGTAAATTGGAAGTTACCTATCTACTACCTTCCATAGCTACTTAACGAGCCAGGAGAGCATATAGTTATAGGAGACTTTAACCTATACCACCCTATCTAGGGTGGACCGCAGTGCCTTAAGCAATATAATATGGCGGATAACCTTATCTGCGTTACCCGTGAAGCATACCTATAGCTTCTTACCCTACTAGGGGTAGAAATATAGGAGGCTAGAGGGGCTGTAAGTACAATTAACCTAGCATTTGGATCAGTAAATATGGCATAGCACCTTATAAGCTGCAAAAAAGACGACTAGCTTAAAAGCGGCTTAGACTACTATCCAATTATAATACTTCTTGCCCTAGAGTCGCCTCTATAAAGCCAGTAGCAATGGCAGCAGCGCTATAACTGGAAAAAGATGGATTGAGACAGGGTTGTAGCAGGCGTAAAGCACCTCCCGTAATTAGGCGCCCTTGCCACGGCTAAGAAAATTAAAGACTATATAACTAACCTTCTAGAGTTCCTAAAGGGCCTAGTTAAGAGAACAGTACCGGCAGCTAAGGATATAGTAGGCTACTCCTACCCCTAGTAGACGCAGGACGTAGAGGAGGAGGTATAGGTAGCTAGGGTAGCAAGGCGGTAGGGAGTCTTAACGGAAGAGCTATAGATAATTAACCTACGCAAGAAGAATGTAATCCGGAGAGCGAAAATAGTGTAGTTTTAACAAAGCGTCTATAAGGCCGCAACTAAGCCAAATAGCATCTAGAAGCTAGTCTATTAGGTAAGAGAGTGCAGCTACCTACTGCCCAAACCGCCCGTAATCCCGTCGCTATGGAAAGTAAGAAATGAAGAAATAATTTAGGTAGCAAATACAATATAAGGGAAGGCCAACTTACTTTAGAAAAGGTTTTTCCCCTAAAAACCCGAAGCCAATATAAGTAATATAGAGGGGTACCAGTACCCCCTACCCGCAGAACAGCTCCCGTATATTAATAAGGATAACGTGTAGAGGGTAATAAGAGACCGCCTCCTATATAACACCCCTAGGGCTGATGGTATCCCAAACGCCTTCCTTAAGGCGTTAGGACAGCCGTTCGCTAAAGCAATAGCGGCCCTAATAAAGGCCTATTAGGAGAAGGCGTACTGGCTAAAAAAATTCCGCTAAGCCCGTATGGTCGCTATTAGGAAGCAAGGAAAAGATAACTACTTACTACCAAACGCCTAGAGACCTATAGCCCTACTAAGTACAGTAGGTAAAGTTATAGAAGCAGTCACGGCAGAACAGATACGTTATATAGCGGAAGAGCATAATATGCTACTAGCCTACCAGATAGGAGCCCAGGAGAAGTAATTAATAGAGACAGCCCTAGACCTCTTAGTTAACTAAGTACAAACAGTTTGGCAGATAAAAGGCAATATAGCGTCACTACTCTCCCTTAATATTACTAGAGCCTTTAATAGGGTAGTATAAAAGCGCCTATAGCATATACTACGGGCAAAGGGGATCCCAGAGAAGCTAGCTGCCTAGGTAGAAACCTTTATAATAGACAGATCTACAACGCTAGTACTCTTAGATTGGGAAATAGAGGAGTTCCCAATATCCATAGGCATCCTATAGGGGTCTCCCCTCTCACCTATCCTATTTCTCTTCTATATAGCAGAGCTACTAGACCTCTATAATAACCTACAGAAGAGACTAAGCGCCAGTGCATTTATAGATAACACTAACTTACTTACATACGGTCCGTCTATAGAGGAAAACTGCCAGATCCTAATACATGGCCATAACCGCTGCCTTAACTGGGCGCGCCGCTATAGCGCTAGCTTCGCCCTAGAGAAGTATAAGCTTATATATCCATCCCAGAACCTAAAGCAGTTTAATATACAGGCCCCTCTCCCCCTATTGGGGGTAGAGACTAAGCCTAAGGCCTTAATGCGTATTTTAGGTGTCTGGCTTAACCCACAACTAAACTAGGGGGTATATATAAAGGAGATATAAAAGAAGATAAAAACGCATACAAACGCCCTACTGCGGATAATAGCCTTAACATAGGGAGCTACCTTTGTACAGGTAAGGTAGATCTACAACGCCGTAATCCGGCCTGCTATTGCCTACGGAGCAGTAATCTAGCACACGCCTACCCTAATTAAAGGTCCTAAAAGCACTAAACCTATAGGCCTAGCTATAAAGCTAGCTAAGATTTAAAATAAGTGCCTAAGAGCAATAGCAGGGGTATATAAGGCAACTCCCACCTTAGTTCTCAAAACTGAAACCTCTATACCCCCGCTAGATCTCTACCTAAATAAAAGACTCACAAACTTTAGGTTTAGGCATAAAGAAAAGTTAGTTACGGAGGCTTGCGTATAGATATGGGGGAAACTAGCCCAAAGACAAAGATAAAGACGGGGTCAAAACCAAAACGGAAATATATATATAGAGGGAGAGAAACGGACCCAGTGGGCAGAGGAGTAGAGGCAGCAAAAATAAAGGACAGAGATGCCGCTTCTAGTAAGCTGGAAGAGAAGATAGGGAGCTAATCGGCCAAAATGGGGACTTATAGGGGTAGGGCCACCGTTAGAAGAACCGCTAAAGATATATAAGGAGCTTAAGAAAGCAGAAAGCTCAGTTTTAACGTAGATACAGACGGGATAGATAGGGCTAGCGGCCTTCCTAAATAAGGCTAGGGTACCAGACTTTCCCTCCCCTATATACTAGTGCGGCCAAGCCGAAGAGACGGCGTCATATATTATAGCCTACTGCCCCCGGTTCGCAGAGCAGAGGTAAGGGCTAGCGGTAGGCCGCCTAAAGGTTAAAAACTAGCTAGTACGGCCAAGGGAGCGAAATGGCTCGCAAGATGGTTCCTACAACTGCGGGTCCTACTGCAGTTCCACTATACGGAGGAGCTCCTGCGAGAGGAGGAAGAGAAAGAAAGGGGAGTAAGTAGGCTAGCTAGGTAAGAGGCTTGCCGAATAGAAGGAGTAGGCGTCTGCAGACGCCTTTTCGATACTTATAGGCTGCGAAGTAGACGGCAGAAAGTGTATAATAGGCCGAGGAGGGGGTTTTTTGTCCCATATCAGGTTTTCCCATTATGTAAAATAGGAGTACCGCATGGCCACAGAGCTAAATCGGTGTAAGATTAATAAATAAATAAATAATTCATTGCTTAACGTCCGATTTGGATCCCTATTAGGCCCACGCGGAATACTCCTTATATACATGTGGGGAGAAAACTCCATTTAAGAAAACCCCGCAATCCATCTCCCCGCCTTTTAGGACTCGCCTATATAGCGCCTGCAAGGCGCCTGCGAGTCACCTATAGTGCTCTACTACCTTACTTTTTGACCTCCTTGGGAACCACTGCTGCCGTAATAAGCCTATAGACGCGCTAGTATTGCAAACTTTACTCTACCACTGTAGAGTTATTAGGGGGCGCCTATTACTCGCCCCTTTGCCTTTTATTACTATTTCCCTTACAACCTGGAACTAGCATAGTATATTTTGGCTAATAAGCCACTGGGTTACCGCCTTAAGACCTTTTTGTATTAAGAGTAGTGTATTATAGTTCTCTGTGCCAGCTACTGAGAGTATTACCTCTTAGTTAGTGCGTAATGGGTATAGTAGTATTATATATTTTAGTGTCTGTCTTAGCTAGCTATATTTATATCTTAGGCTACCTACTAGAACACCTACTCAGTAGAGCTACTCTTTTAGTCCTATTATTCCTATTCTTAAGAGTGTCGCTATTATATTTTCTACCTTTATTAGGCCTTTTTAGAGCCCTTGGATATTTACCCCCTATATTATTAACCATGCTACGGCTTAGGTTTCTCTCCCCTAGGTCAGCCTCTATACCTTTAACTCCTATATACCTCTCTAGTATTGGTCTATAACAATATATAATATACTAGGTGTCTTAGGTTAACTTATAGCTTATCTTTATCCTTAAGTTTAAACCTCTCTCTTATTAATCTAAATGTTGCTATCTTATTTGCTAGTACTAATATTTATATTATTTCTCTCCAGTCTATAGTCTATCTCTCTAAATCCTTTAATTTTATAATTAATGCTTTTTTAATATAGCTTATTTATCTTTCTAATATAGCTTAATTTAGTATAGCCTTCTTATCTAGCTATATGCAGAAACCTTCCTACTTATTATTCTTTTGCTGCCTATACTACTTACAGTATAGCTCTATAAGTGTATACAATCTATTTATAAGGAAGTATCTCTTTATTACTATATTATTGCAACCTTTAGTATATTGTTCTATAAATCTAGTTAGAATCCCTAGATCCTCTTCTTATTCTAGTTTATTTAACTACTTAGGGCTGGTTTACTAACTTTTTTCCACCTATTCGTGCCCACCTGGTCGACGCCGCCAGGTGGGTCAAATTAAAGCCCAACAGGTGGATTGTAAGCGCCACTAGCAAGCGCTCGTGCAGGGGTGTAGATCGAACAGGTAAGAGCGGTTCGTTTACTAGAGGTAGTCGCCAAGGTTACTAGTAGGCGAAATAGCGGTGGAGCAGGATTATATAAGCCACACGCGGGACGTCTAAAGGCTCTATATAAAACAAGTAGTTAGAGCCTTATAGATATAATCAACCCGTTCTTAATATACGCACCTTTTTTATAGGCAACAACAACGAGCCCATAGAGGCCAGCCCTATTAACACTGCTGCTAGCGTAGCTCCCCCTACCCCTGGCCATAGCCATGGCCCAACCGCCACCTTTACCACCACCTCTACCACCACCTCTACACCCAGTATAACGTCCTCTGAAGCTGCCTCTACTACTACCTTACCAATATCGACACCTGCAATAAAGCTGCCGAAGAAGCAAGTAAGGGTAAACACGGCAAAGAAGGATCTTGTAGCTGCTAGTGCTGGTTCCAAGCCACCTACCAAAAAGACTTGGAGGAAGAAGGCGGCAGAGGGCAAGGATCCTAGTAAGAAGCCTTAATTAGTATAGCTTAAGGCGTCAAGTAAGGCGTTTCTAGAGTATATAAAGCTATTAGTTACCCAAGGTAAAGAGACCAACGGAGCTACATTTAAAGCCACCAATTACGCTAACGCTATTACCTATATTAAAGTTAAATCGGGCCAGGACTTTACTCTCAATCAGTTAACAAATAAGTACGATTATTAGAAGGCTATATACCGCGAATAGGAAGCGCATATTAAGGCGTATTTAGGGTGGGGCAAACACAAGGTTACTAGCTTGCTATAGACTAATAAAAAAGGCATTATAAAGGGCTATTTTAATAGCTATATTAAAAGGAGACCTTTTAAAACAAAATGGCCTATTTACTATAAACAACTAACGGAGCTACTTACTGGTAAAATGGCCCGTGGCGATTATGCCGGCATAATTAAGGAGGCGCTTAATGAGGATTTGGTTTAGAACCGGGGCAATATTAATTCAAATTCGTCTGATTATAACGACAAGGATAGTAAGGATCCAAATATACCGCGCGGTATAGTTAAATGGAGCCCATCTAGTACGCCAATTAATGGCTGGAGCCCTACTTCTACACCGGGTATATTAACGCCCTTAACGCCCTTAACGCCCTCGCGATCCTTCTTAGTATCCTTATTAATATTATTATCTTCCGCAAGCCAATCTCCCTTGCCTGCGCCTGGCGTGACGGAAAAGAGGGCTCGAAACACTAAGAAAGTAAAGAGGCTAGAGTTAATAAAGCGGTTAATAAAGAACGCGGCCAAGGCTACTAATCAAAGCCGTCTGTTAAAGACATCAGCGGTAATAGAAGCTTTGAGTAAAAGTATCAGCAAGGCAGCGGCGACGTTTAAATCATTAAAGATAACACTATTAGCAATGCATAGCTCGCCAATTAAGAAGGCTGTAGGTAGCTTTATTTGTGATTTTAAGTACCTTCCTACTATTAATTAGCAACTTGTTCTAAAAGGATTTAAGGTTAAAAGTAGGACCTATATCTTTAATTCGCTCACCAGTAAAGCTTAAAAAGGGTATATCAAGCAGCTAATAGTTAATATAAGACGGCAGCAGTTGTATATTAAACAATTAGGGTCCTTTGGTGGAGGATTAAAGGTTAGTGGTAAGTTAGAGGATTAATATAACGTTAATTTTAGCTCTGGTCCTTAAGAGGTATAGGCAAAGTAATTAATCTATAGCTAAATAACCTATCACGACTTTTTTAATAGTGGTGTTGCACGTATTTATAGGTACTTAAATGCTATATTTACAGATAAATTACATCTGCTGCTTTAGTCTTTATAAAGATAGGTAATGTTACTACTAAAATTAAATATTGTCTTCCTCCAGAACTTCTAGGACTTCTACTTTAACTATACCTAAGCCTTGTAGCTAGAACGTCCTAATACTGCTCCTATATTGCATCTACTATATCCTCCCACCGCTGGCTCATTACTTGCTCATTGATATTATAAGAAACCGTATAGTTGTTAGTATCTAAATCGTCCTTATACGGATTACAGCTGTTTTGGTTTAGAAAGTTATAAACTGCCGTTAACGCCCATATAATCTTTACCTGCGTCTTCCGGGTATAGCCTCTGCGGCCTTTATTAAATATTAAAAAGCGCGCTTTAAGTACACCAAACGTACGATTAATAACATTCCTTAAGGACGTATGGTGTAGGTTAAATAGTTTATACTTATTCTTTGGCCTCTACCTTACGCTAGCCTACTCTTTTAAATGATATCTAACCTTTTGATATGGTACTAGGACTAAAGGATTATCAGCTGCGTATCTAGCGTCTACTAAATAGTATTTTTCTAGTGGTGTATGGAAGCCTTAATCCTTCGCAAAACTAAGCACCTAGCTGTTATGTGTAGAGCCTTCCCACCTGGGTAAAATATACACGAAGTTTATATTAAAATCGCACGCCGTAAGCACGTTCTGTAATATCTAGCCCTTCCTATTTCGCCATGCCGATTGCTCAGCTACTGGCACCGAAATAGGCATATACGAGCCGTTGAGCGCGCCTATACAGTCACCAAAAAAAGGCCACATTTTGTTGTTAGATTCGATCCGTTCGGGTATGCAACTAGGCGGTAGTTTAACGATATCTTTATGCAGCTTGCATAGAGCATTAAGAACTTTATAAAAAACGCTTATATAGGTAAGTTCTGGTCCTCTATAACTTTAAATATTAACTACCTATAGGCTAATTGTACGAGTTAAATGTTAAAACTCCCACCCGACTATCCTCATACTTAGCCCCCCCTTATATAGCGCTATAAATATCATCAGCTTCTACTCCGCCGATATACATTCCTGCGGGCGTAATTTGTATTTATTAACCAGCCAATTAAGTAGCAATTTGAATATCCTTTGGTCTATACAGGTAAGTGTTTTAATCGCCTTAGGAGGACCGTACAATAGCTCTACTATCGTTGCCTTACCGCGCAGAGGATCGAATATCTGCTAGCGCTTGCTATTTGATATAGGAAGGTTTTTCGCACCTTTAATAAGCACGTGGAACAGCGCCAGCAGCGTATAGAGGCCTGCGTACACTACTTTGGATATATAAGGCTTCATACTTAAGGTTGGTGATAATCACGTAATCCTTTAAAAAAACATCATAATTGAGGTCGGATTGATCGAACAGGTCGCCCAGGTGGACATATAGGACCCCCCCTTTTAAACAGAGGATGTAGGTGGGATTCCACCTATTCAACGGCCCAGGTAGGTAAATTCGCGCAGTCTATACTACTTTTAGCTATATAATCGCGGGAAGCGCAAGGACGTTAAACAGGCCAGGTAGAATATTAATTTCAGCTGTCAAGACGACTCAACAGGTAGAAATTAAACAGGTAAGGTAAACAAAGCAGCTCCTACCTGTTGGATATTTAATCGACCTGGAAATATCGACCTGTTCGTTCCAGGTGGGTTTTTTGGGCGACGAATAGGTGGGCGCGATTAGGTGAAAAAAAGTTAGTAAACTAGCCCTTAGCTCTTAGTATTCCTACCCTTGGCCTATTTATAACTTTCTATATAGGTACCCTGTCCCTTATATATCCTAATATAGTTAATCTCTAATCTAACTTCTATTCTTACTATATAATAATTCTTTATCTAAAATTATTTATACTTTCTTATTTTCTATATCTTATAGTTAGATCCTTAAAGTCTTTTTACTTTTTAATTACCGTATTAACTTTTTAGCTTTTAGACTAAACACTACGTTTGCCTAGAACTATTATAGACATTATTTATTCTCTAAAGTCTTAGTTCCCTAGAAATTATCATCCTATACTTATTTGTTTATCTTTAAACTAAGCTACTACCCTTTTCTATTGGTTATTATCCATTATAGGTTCTTAGGTATATCTTATCTTATCTTATCTTAAGAATCTTAATTGTTAGCGACTCAGTCAATCGAGGCATGAGCACGAAGAGGGGGTCGCGCAAGCCTGTACGATTGGATTGTCTATAAACGAGAATCCAAAGCTAGAGAAAGGAAAGGAGAAGAAGGGCAGCGTCGCTTGAAGTCTTATACAATCCGCGAGTCACATGGGCTCACGTGACTATGCGTCTACCATAACGTCTACCATAATCCACTGTTTTCCACCAGCGCCGTAACATTACCCCCCCCTCTGAAAAAGCCTGCCCTCAGGCTTTATATATCCGTGGGGTGTTCTTATCTGTATGCTTAATAGGTAGCTTATCGTCTTCGCTATACTAGCACTCCATCCACTCGTCTAGATACTTTGGAGGTCCTGGCTTATTAGAGTATTGGTTATGAAACTCTTTAAGCTTCTAGGGGCAACCTATAAAGTTCTAGGCAGGGTACTAGGTTGGGTCTGGATCGTAACCTTTCCATTAAACACGGTATTTTAGTATTTCTTATACTAGTTTACAGGCTAGTATTTTATTAACTTCCCATTTATTGTCGCCATTAACTTAAATTGGCAGTGGAGGCTTATTCTTTTGTCTAGGTAGTAGGTTATTTATAGCTTTTCGTAGCTTATCTAGTAAGAAAACAGGGTGGACTTTAATTAAGTCTGGGAGTTTAACCTTATATAAGTTGCCTTCTTTATTAAGGATCTTATATAGTCCTACTATCTTATAGTCTAGCTTATAGCTAGGCCGTTCTGTCTTCTAGTTCTTTATTATAACCCAGACCTTATTACCTACGGTAAAGTCAGGCTCGCGCCTATGCTTATTTGCCTACTATTCTATTAATTTCTAGGCCTTCTCTAGGTTCTTATAGGCTACCGCCTATGCTTCTTCTAAGCGTTTAGTATACTGCTGTGCTTTCTTATAAGATAGTTTTTTGTGTACGGTTTATGGTCCTTCCGGTCTCTCCCAGTTAAAGCTTATATAGGGTAAGTATCCCATTTCTAGCTAAATAGGTGCAAACCCCGTAGAGTTATAGGGTAGGGTTGCCTGGGCGTAGTCTATTATGGGTAGTAGTTCGCCCTAGTTATTATAAAAGTAGTTAATAAAGGGCCGGAGTCTCTGGTCTAAGTATTAATTTATAATCTCTGTCTAACCGTCTGTCTGGGGGTAGTATACTATAGAGAGCTTTAGCCTAATACCTAGAATCTAGGTAAACTCGTTCTAGAAGGCTAATATAAACTACAGCCTATAGTCGGATATAATAGTATCTAGTAGTCCGTAAATTTGGTAGATATAGTGGATATATAGTTAGGCCGCCTCTTTAGTATTAATATTCTTATAATAGGGGATTAAGAATAGGCGCTTGCCAAAGCGGTTAACTAGAATTATAACTATATCATATCTGTTACGGTCCGTAGGTAACTTATAGAAGTCTATAGAGATATACTACTAGGGGCGTTCTAGTATCAGAAGTGGCTTTAATAGCCCTAGGGTCTTGTCTTGTGGAATTATAGACCTATAGTAGTCATCGCAGTTCTGTATATAGTAGTTAATATCTATAACCATTCCGGGCCAGTAGTAGCGGTCGCTAATAATTTTACGGGTCTTATTTTTTCTAGGGTAGGCCGTAGAGACCTAAGTATGTGCTTTAGCAATAAGCTCAGTCTATAAATTCTATTCCTTTGCTACTACTAGCCATTCCTAGTATTTAAGCAGTCCGTTTTTAAGGGACTATAGGCTAGTAGCATCCTTTACCTTTTTACGGTACTCTTATAGAGAAGGGGCTATACGGTTTGCCTATAGTAGTTTATTAATAAGGTCAAGTTCCATAGAGTTAATAGGATATATCTTAGCGTTTAAAGGATCCGTATTTAGTTCTGCCTATATCTAGGGGTTAAGGTGCTCTGTTTATAGTAGTGTCTGGGTCTGTAATAAAATCTTTATAGCCATCTGGTTATTTAGGTCCTATTTACGCCTTATAAAAGCATCCACACGGTTTGTTGCGCCTGGCCTATATATAATTAGGAAGTTAAACTATAATAAAATGTCCGCCTAGCATACCTACTGGGCCGTAAGGGCTTTAGTTATTATAAAGTATTCTAAGGCCTTATAATCTAAGACTACTTAAATGGGTTTAGGGGTCCCTTCTAGCTGTATACGCCAGTACTAAAAGCTAGAGATAATAGCCAGCATTTCTTTATCGTGAATGTGGTAATTTAACTTAGTATTTATTATAGTTTTTAAATAGTATGCAATAGGGTGCTATTCTCTATCTGGCTGTTTCTGGGAATATATAGCAGCTATTATACTATTAGAAGCATCCGTTTCTAGCCTTAAGGGCCGTTCTAGGTAAAAATGGGCTAGTAACGGAGTAGAGACTAGCCGTTTCTTAAGTTTATTAAAAGCCTATTTACACACGGCATTAAAATGGAAGGGTTGAGTCTTTTTAGTAAGGCGGCTTAGAGGCCGCGTAATTCTACTATAATTCTTAATAAAGCGTCGGTAGAAGTTGCAGAAGCCTAAGAATAACTATATTCCCTTTACAGTCCTTAGGGGTTCCCATTAATTAATTATAGCCATTTTTTCTAGGTCTGCCTTAATTCCATTTATACTAATAATAAATCCTAGGTACTTTATATGTTTAACACTAAACTCTAATTTTCTAATATTAGCCTGGAGACTGGCTTCGCGGAGCCATTATAGGACTTTATAGACATGTCCCTTATATTCCAGTTCATCCTTAAAGTAAATTATAATATTATCTAGGTATGCTGTATAGAAGTTATTAAGGTAGTTAAAGAGTACGTTATTTATATACCGCTAGTATATAGCTGGTCCATTAGTTAGTCTAAAAGGTAGTACTTTAATATTTATATAATCTATAGCGGGTCTAAAATATAGTAAGATCCTTAGATCTAGGGTCTATCTTAATTTAGTAAAAGGCCTGACGGATATTAAGCTTTATAAAAATCTTAGCCTTATTTATATGGGCTAGTGTTTCCTTAAGTAAGGGCAGCGGATATTGGTCTTTACGGGTTATATAGTTTAGTTTATAGTAGTTAATATAGAAACAGAGTCCGCTATTAGGCTTTTTTATAAAGAGAATGGGTATAGTAAAGGGGACTTAGCTAGGCTTAATAAAGCCCTTATTAAGGTTGTTAATAAGGTACTGTTTAGTACCCATAGTTTATTAGTAGACTGCTAATGGAGGGGGCTATAGCTAAGGGTATTTTCTTTATCTGGCTTAATCTTAATCTTGTGGTCGTATGGTTAGTAAGGCGGGAGTATATTAGAGGCCGCCTTGGAGAATACGTCCTTAAATTCCTAGTATTAGTAGGGTAGTTTCTATTCCACTAGCTCCTTATCTATAAGCTTACTTTCCCCACTAAGCTAATTACAGGCTAGGGCTTCCTTGTCTTTAATTATCCGGTTAATCTCGTATAAGCTAGTTATAAAGGTAATGGTATTAGGCCGTTTTAAGTTCTGGTAGAACCCTATAGTACTAATACAGCATATATTAACTGGTGGGAGGTTTATAGGTTTCTTTATAGGCGTTTTATAAACCATATTTTGCGGTTAAGGGCTTATAACCCTCCTTAGCTCCTATTCTATCTTCCGTAGGTTATCTTTCTAGTTTATTTATTTAGTACGGCATCTAATATTCCTTGCTGTTCTTTATAGCTATATAGGGCCTAGTTTATCTGGCTAATTACTAGCTTTCTGGGTCCCTAGTGTTAGCAGTGCGATATTAGCAGTCCGGGAGCGGCGTAGTATATGGACCCGTTACGGATTAAGCTATATATCTTTCTTAAAGGCCTGGTCCCTACGCATAGCATCGGCCTAGTAAACGGTGTCTATCTATAGCCGTATAAGGTTTTCTATTATAATGCTGATTTCCTTTATAAAAGAAGGTGTTAGGGGTAGGGTTTTAGGCTAGATAAGCCGTCTACTCTATACATCGAGCTATAAATCTAGATAGGCTAGCTATTTTCTTCCTAAGATTATATTATAGCTTCCTAGGTCCGTAATAAGAAAGGGGATATTATACTACCTTTATCCGTCTACACGGAGGTGAATCCGTAAGATAGTTATAATAGGTAGTCCTATCCGTCTATTATACCCGTAAATAGGAATTAGTTTAGGCAGTTCTTTAAGGGGTATATTTAAAAAGTTAGCCAGCTTTATAGTACACTATATGTCTATTAAGGCAAAGGTATTTACTCTAGAGTTAGCCAAAGCAGAGGTTAAAACTTAATATCTATTATAGAATAAAGTATAAGGGATAGTATAGCTTCTTCTACTAACTAGCCGACCTAGATTAATATATAATATATTAATCCCTTTTAACCCTAGAGAGGAGTCTTTCTCTAGGGTTCCTCTTTTTCTAACTCTATACTATCCTCCTAGATTAATAGAACCTTGCCCGCTTTTATACTTATTAGGCAATCCTTTATAATATAGCCCTTCTGGCTATAAGAGAAGCAAGCTTCCTAATTGCTAAGGGCCTATATACAGGGGTTGCTATACATAGGCCGAGAATTCGCTAGACCTATAGTAGGACTAGCTGTATAACTAGCTACTAAATTAGCGGCGGGCTATATAGCCGGTGCTGTAGGGGTTGCAGATCTTACTAGGGCGCTGCGGCCCGTTCTAGTAGTGCTTATATTCTAGTTAGCAGAGCTTCTAGTCTTATACCGCTTAGCATATGCCTTAATTTGACGGAGGCCCTAGTTAATAGCTAGGCATTAGTCCATAAGTTCCTTAAGCGTCTATACAGTAGTATAAACTGGCAGTATAGCGCGCTATAGGTCTAGGGTAAGCTTGTTAAAGAGGTCTAGCATTAGATCTTCCTAGGGGATTTAAGCCTATCCAGCTAAGTGTAGAAAGCGGGTCTGAAAGGCCAAAAAGGTCTCTATTATTTTTATATTTAGGCTTTTATAATTAAGCTAGGCGTTCTATACTTTAAAGGGGTCCTTATAAATAGAAGATAGGTGGTCAATTATCTCTTCTTTGGAGAGGAAGGGGTCTGCTAAGTCCTAGGCGTATCGCAGACGTAGGTGTATCTATGCATCACCGCCGGTGCGGCTGAAGATGTATGCCATTTTAGCTTGGGCATTAGGAAAGTGGTCCGCATTGACTTTAAGCTTGTCCTGCAGTTAAAGATTCTAGTTATTAAATATAGGGTCAGTTCTATCTGTAAGCAATAGGGGGTTTACGACCTTCGCGGATTGCAATAATACTAATGCTGTACATTAGGCTAGGGCCTTAAGGACCATAGCAAGCCTCTAGGTGTTTAATAACTCATCGCTAGGCGTAGGGGTGTCTCTAGTTTTAAGCAGCTCTTAGAGCCGTTTAATTTTAGTATTAGCTGCTATAAGCTCTTCCTAGGGGGTCGAGACGGCGACTATTTCACTATTAGAGGTATTTGCGAGTCCTATAGCGGCTTTGCCAGCTACTGTGTTTCTTGGCATAGTGGTAGGGGTACTAGGTAATTTCTAGTGTTTGTTTATTTTCTAGGGTTCTAGTCCGTGCATATCCTGTTTTTTAGGTTTCGCGTTCTGTTTGTATTCTTTTAATTTTATCCTGTCTTTGTGGTTCTAGTAATATCCTTAGGGTCCTATTCTGTTTCCTTGTTCTATTTGTGGTCTTATAGATATATTTAAGTTCCTTCTTAAGAAGAAAGGGTGGTGACAAGCTTTAGATAATGTTAGCGACTTAGTTAATTAAGGCACGAGCATGAAGAGGGGGTTGCGCAAGCCTATACGATTGGATTGTCTATAAACGAGGATCCAAAGCTAGAGAAAGGAAAGGAGAAGAAGGGCAGTGTCGCTCGAAGTCTTATACAATCCGCGAGTCACGTAGGCTTACGTGACTCTGCGTCTACCATAACGTCTACTATAATCCACCGTTTTCCACCAGCGCCGTAACATTAATTATCTTTTACCCCTTCCTAAGGTTCTTAAGCCTATAGCCTTTTACCTTTATTAAGTAGTAAGCTAGCACTAGCAGTTATCTGCTTGCTTAATTACTTTTAAATATTACTCCTTCCGTCTTATAAAGTAATAGATGCCGTATCTAACGGTATTATAATGCCTATTACTAAACCTTACTCTATAGCGGTTTTAGTCTCTACTTCTATTACATTATTAAGGTTTATATACCCCTAGTTAGCTACCTTTTTATCCTTATTACTGTTAATTAATAAGTACTCCAACTCCATTGTTATTTCTACTAATTATTGTCTATATATTGCTATAATATTCTAATCTAGCTTATAGAGTTAATTTTATTCTTTATCTAACTCTCTAGTTCCTTTAAGTCCTCTTAACTTTGGCTTTTATAGCCAATAGCTTATACCATACTTAGCGTCCTTATAAATTTAGTATATATTGTTATAATAAAACGCAAAGTGTCTAATTAAATACTCCTTGGTCCCGCGCAATACACTTATATCCATATTATTATATTCTAATAACCTAGTGCCCTTTACTATATAGTTACTCTAACCACCTTTATAGTCTCTAGTAAAATAACCCTATTTTCCGCAATTTATATAGGCTCCTTTTCTAAACCATTCTTCTTGCTATAGAGTCCGCCTAAACATCTTCTGCTATTAAGATCCCTAGTTTAGCCTTTACTTCTTAGTTCTATAATTACTTAATCCTTAACCTCTAGGTTTCTATAGTTTCTTATTCCACTTCTTAAATTCTTTAGTGCCGCTTAAGTCCATTAGCTTTAGCCCACCGTTTTATAGTTTATAACTCTATATCTGTTACTGCGTACTCTACGTCTTATATAACTATAGAACTCTATCTTGCCCTTTTTTAGCTTATTCCCTCTAATAAATACTATTATTAATCTTAATTAACTAATTAATTAATTCTCGCATAATAGTTGCATCTTCTATAAGAATTATCGCGTCCTAGACTTTTGCCTTAAGTCCTTACTTATACTATACTATAAGCGCCTTATTATTCCATTTAACCTATATAGCAAGCGTTTAAAACTGCGTTATATACTTAATTGCTAAAGTATATTATATTAGGTTTTAGAGTTTTTTTTCTGCTGTAGTTGTCGCCTTAGGGTCTCTAAATATCTATATTAATTATTCCGCAAATTTATTTTAACTAGAAAATATATACCGTACTTCCTAATTAGTAGTTAATATACTATTTACCTATATCTTAGTAAGGTAAGGTTTAAACCACTTAAGTGCTTTTCATAATAGGAACAGTCCTATATACGCTACTTAATCTATAACTGTTGCTAGGTTTGCTCCTTTTTATATTACCTTAAAGTGCATTTATACTGTCACGTCACACCATCGGATCCGGCTATGGAAATCAGGTAAACAATGGAGTGGCTCGTAACGGAATGAGGAATTTTATATTCTCAATGAACATTTCGCGTTGCAAGATACGATTAATTGCGCCACGCTCAGAACAGTTTCCAAGCTTGCCCATTTCTTGTTGATACTCTAGGCGCTATTAATGGCTCCAGACTTGCCCGCTTTGACTACGACGAACATAAGAAATCCTTTAAGTTTTAGCCTTTTCCCTAAGAATTGCTTAATAGAAGGTAACTTAACCTTTACCACGCCAATGCCATTAATTCTATTTTTAAGTGCCTTATTATTATCTTATAATTAGTTAAATATTTCCTATAACTGTCTAACTATAACTAGTTATAAATCAGTATCCCTTATACTGGTGTCCCTATTAATACCTAAGGTAGTTACCACCGTCAATGGCGTTGTAACTAATGCTTTTAGTAGTATATTATTTAACTTTGTTAATACTATAACTAGGTAGTAAATATATAACAAAGCCTTATAGGAAATACTACGGTAGACTTACTAATAGGCTAGGTATATAGGTAAATAAGAAGTTAATAATTATATAAATAACTAGTAGAGTAGTTATCTAATAGTTTAACTCTAATTGTATTCTAATAGTTTAACTCTAATTGTATTCTAAAATTTATTATAAAGAGAAGAACTATCTAGGTAGGGACTATAGTCCTTTAAATATATAAACTGCGCCTAAGAAATACTGAGTACGTAAGGTACGCGAGGTATGTTTAGTATATGACGTTCCTTATAGATCTCACAGATCCTATATACCGAAACGGTAACGTAATCTATTATGTAACTCGGTTACCCCTTATCCCATAGTTTAACTAGTTCCAGCGCCTCCCGCGCCTCCACCACTAGTCCGTTTATATCTTCTCTTAGTAGCCGTACTACTGCTAATATAAGGTCCGTAACAGTCCATATAAAACAACAGAATTAAAAGTACGCGTGTAGTCAGGAAGCCTTGATACTATTGATTTTATTGGCTAGCCCTTATCGATAACGATTAGACGAATTTTGGCGGGTTAAGGGATAAAGAAAGCGGGTAGCATTAAGGGCTTACTCTTTTATAATCTAATTAAATATATAATAGTAAAATAAGGGTGGTGGCTAAACCGACCGTTCTAATACTTAAGTATATACTTAGCGTATATAGCTAGGGTAACCGTATGGCTTTATAGTATATTAAAATCGGCTTTACTATAAGAAAATAGAGTAGAAAAGACGCTGTATATAATAAAATTAGTTAATTGCTTAAAGAGAGGTGTCTACCGCATAGTAGGAACCTCTAGGCCCACTTATAGGCCTTATTAGTATTAAACCTCGTGACTTAAAGGCTCTAATTTATTAAGGTTAGGCACTAGATTAGAAACCAAAGTATCTAGTACGTCGTTATTAAATTCGCTATCTAGTATATTACTACTAAGGTTAATAGGTAGAGGATTAACGGTAAAAGGACGTTATATAGGAGCAGAATTGCCCGTAAAAGCTAATGAAGCCTATAGTCTAGGGGTAAGTTAAGCCGTCAGGCCACTGGAATTAGACTCTAGCTTATTAATATAAGGTAACTAATCTAATATAGAGCCATTTTTGGGTAAGCTAGTAAGCCAAGTGCTATATATTTTAACGTCGCGGTAATTAGAATAATTAACCTTTAGAAAGTAAAGCCATAATAATATAGCAAAGCGCTTTACGGTATACCGCTTAGTAAACCGCTAACTTAGGTATTTACCACCATCTACTGCCGTAGGCCTTATAACTAGTATCTTGAGTTTAGTAGGTAGTTGTAGTAGCTGCCTCTAAGTCTTTAGTGTGTTCTAGCTAAAGTAGTAGACATAGCCAGTATAGCAATACTACTGGTCACGTATCCGCATAACTTATAGATAAACGTATACGCGCGTAATTAGAAGCTTCTTTACCGTGGTAAGTATAGGCAGAAAGCTAGAAACAGGCCCCAGATTAAGCCCGTTACTTTTATTAAATAAGGGAAAAAGGGTTGGATTCTTAAGACTATTGGCGTCCTTAATGCAGACTTTATATATAGACCGCTCGTACCTCGGGTCAATAACTTATTTTTCCTTAAGATTGGGTAAACTACTTCTTATTATAGCTAAGAAGTAGCTTACCCAATCTTAGGGAAAAATAAGTTATAGTGGGGAAGTTCCATCTTAAAAGCATGAGGAAACTATGAGGTGTTAGGGTGCAAAACGCGCCTATTTTCCCTCAGTCCATCAGACCCTCAGAGAGGAATTGCCTCGCACGTGCTCTGATTGGCTAGATCGCTTGCGCACGGTACCTTCCTTGGCAGAATTTTATAACAATATTTATAAAGTGAGAGGTGAATTCCTCAACGAGGGTCTGGGGCGCCTGAGATAACATATTGCTTGCATATGCGGAAATGCGGCGCTTCACCTACCCTGACATGGAAAAAGCTACATAAGGACTTGTAGTATAAATTAGGAGGAATCATTTAGTAAAGATTTATTCAAGGCAAAAATACTTGTCCAACGGTTTCTCAGTCGTGGTCATCCATGCCCTGTATGATTCACATGATCTGCATGTGCAGCCAAAGTTATGGTGGAATCTTGTGGCATCACAGCTTAATTTAGGCTTTATGATCTTACAAGCACCAATGACTCTGTAGTTCTTGCCTTTTTGGCGGAGGACAAAAGGTCGAGACGCAGTTTCAAGAACACATATCAAGTCTTTAGGCTCTGTGCCTACTGGTACGATACCAATAGAATTGTTTCCGCAGAAAACAGCCCGTCCACGGCCATACTTAGTGATTGACCGAGAAAGCTTCTCGAGAGTGGAGAGGCAATACGTGCTATATTTCTCGGCTCTCTTCTGTATATCATAATTTTCAAAGGACGGAGCCAGGAGATCAATAGCTTCCATGTCCCAGGAATCCACGCCACTTGCGGGTTCGATGAACGGAAGTGAAAGCTTGAGGTAGTCCCTAGGGCAGTGAAGAAGCATCCAGGGTACCTGAAACCCGGGTGGCACCCGAAATAATTGTCGCACTAAAGCAACAAACTCTTCGAGGTTTGTCGGTGGGTTGCTGTCTGGTGCGTGCTGTATCAATTTTCGATCATTCTGAACGTAGGTAACGGAATCGAGCAGAATCCCTCTCGCATCCAGAAATCCAAGATCTAATGTTCGATTATCAAGCAGGACATCATTCATACCTAGCGAATCTATTTTTGGTGGAGAGCTTGCTTTCTTTAACCATCGTGGTAACCGTGATAAGGACGTAGTATCCGAGAAGTTGGGCACCCATGATGATGCAGTTGATAGAGGCGACTGAATCAAACAGAGAATGTCGAGACACTTTCTGGAGCGGATGCAATAAAGAGTTGCTTCAATGAACGTATCTTTAATCGATTTGGTGTAGTCGGCACGCATAAGTGGCAACTCCTCTGCTCGAGCCATACCCAACAGAGCAAATATTTTGTCTCGGGGATCCGAAGCCGCGCATGTCCGCGATACAGACAAGAGATCAATGAATTTTGCGCCTGTGAATTTGATTTCCTTTCTTAGACGGAGGACTGGGGGTATGTCACTCTCAAGATCAGGTCTAATAGAGATAAACGCGCTGTCGATTTCGTTCTCGAAGTCGAAACTGTACGTCGTGATATGCTCCCAATCGGATGTGGGGGGAGGACGTTCCAGCGAGATGTCTTCCCAATCAATGACAAAGGTTCCAAAGTAAAAGGTTACAGCCTGTGCCATGATAACTTCTTGAATAACCCATATACGATGGAACCAGAAATAACTGAGGAATTTCACCAGCGTATCTCGTAAGCGCAGGTGAAAGCTGCAGTCAGTGCTGACGATGGAGAGTATACTGCATATCGAATAGAACTTTTCCGAGTTAGGCACTCTTTTGAAGTATTTTTTGAAGTATTTTCCGATGCAATTTTTGAGGCATTTTACGCCTCCGCCGTGGCGTAGCTCAGTCCTGATGTAATCAAAGAGCTCGTAGTAGTCTTGTAATTCGTCGTCAAGCGGGTTTCCAATGAAAACAAGGACTCTCTGTGCCTGCTTGTAGATCCTGGTCATCAACTCGACTTGTTCGGAACGCTCTAGTAAGTTTTGCTGATCTACGCAAATAGAATCCACCCAGAGAAATTTTGGATCAAGCTCATTTCGAAATCTGCGTAATGCCGCCTCGCAGTTGCTCGTGATTTTCATAATCATATTACTTGATTTGATGTAAAGGTTGCCGGAATGGTTTACAATACCGGATTCATCTGCCCATGTATAAGAAATAGCCTCATATATGGGATTGTCCTGAAGCCGGACATGGACCAGCTCGCCAATAAGATCCGAGTCTTCGCAGCCTGGGAGGAGCTGCAGAAGTCGTGTTTCGTCGCCGAATTTAAGAGGAATATGATGACGTGATGCGAGTGTATAAAATGAACCACAGCTGAGGCAACACTCAACCTTTTTGCAATTCCATGGCTGAAGATCTCGATGCCGTTTTCCACAGGATGAACGCTGGGCCGCATCGAATTGTTTGAATTCGCGTTGGACGTCTCGACTGGGAGGTGTCATCTTCTGCGCCGAGGTTATAAATAAAATAGGCGAGTCCAGTAAGTGTGTTGACAGCCTGGTACCGAGGAAAACTTGCGTCGTGATCAAAGGTTCGGTGATAATGTCGGAAATTTTGTGGTAAGGAGTGTTTGACGTTGGCGGGCAAGTTCGATCAGGTAGAAGATAATGGAACGACCATGTCGTTAAAAAAACAATGAGTTTCTGATACCTCCAGTTAACCAGTGATGTCAATGGACTGGATTGATTTTGGATTGGATTGGATTTCTTAGACTTAAAGTAGATCCGGTTAAGGACTTTGATTAGCTTATGCTTAGATTAGATTTAAAGCCTTCTAACTAGATATCTAATTGTCGGTATCACCTCCGGTGATACGTAATGCTATTGCAATAGTATGGGTGGTAACTGATTTTGATTGATGCTTATTGATTCTCCTATTCTACAGGTGGAATTTGGTGGAATTCTTGAGCTCGCTTAGCTCACGTAATCAACCCCTTTTGACTCGCGTTCGTAGGCAAGTTGCCGCAAATTGCCCTACATTGCCGTCACGTGATGGCAATTTGCGGTCACATGACTGCAAGGACGCAACCTTGATCAGACACTAATAGATCTAGATCCATATATAGGTGGTAAGACGTTAGATATAAACAAGCGCCGCTTAAGTGTTTAGGCCTATCGCTATATAATTAAGGCTTAATTTATTATAGCAACTAATTTAATTTAATAGAGATAATTAAGCTAAGGTTATTGATTTTATATAGATTAAGTAGAGAAAGTTAGTCCTTATTATATTATATCTCCTTCCCACTTAATTTTTAAAAAATCTATTTACTTCTTCTATATAAAGGGCTTTATTACTCTATAGGTTAAGTAATGTATAGAGGGGTTAGTAATTATATATTAAGTAGCCGTGCTATAGATAAAGCTTTTACTATTTCTTAAAAGTAAGTTAGTAAGGCCTCTAGTAATAGAAAAAGAAAGTACCTAAAGACTCTTGTCTATTATAAATTTAACCTTAACCTTAACTTTAAACTAAAGCTTATAGAGACGCTAATAGTAAAGCTAAATTAAGCTTTATAGAGAGCAGTACTATAAAGCTAGTAATATTACTGGCTAAAGACGCGGTAAAAATAGGTCATTATATATATATAGTAATAAAAAAGGATTCGCAATTATATATAAGACGTTAGTAGTTAAATACTACTACTACTACTAGTGCCTAGATAAGAAAAAAGAATCCTATTATTATAGCGACTTAGTTAATTAAGGCACTAGTATAGTATAAAGCAACGGCGCAAGCCTATACAATTAGTAGTCTATAGACTTGGATATTAAGATAAGGAGCAGAAAAAGGTTGTAAAAAGGATATATCTATATATATACGCCAAGACGTAAGCAAACCCCCCTAACTAGGCCCTCTCCAGGTTACACACATTAGTGCCGTAATACCTATATATAAGCTACTTAGTAGAAAACTCTACTAACTCTACTACCTATTTACTAGTTAGTAATTAGAACTTAATAGTATTACAGACCTTATATTGGCAGTAGTACAACTTCTAAAAGAATATATAAATAGGTTAGTTAAGGTAGTACGGGAGGCGCTAGAACTAATTAAGCTATAGGATAAGGGGTAATTAAGTTACGTGGCCAGTTATAAGACTAGTTTAAAACGTAGGAATATAGGGACGTGGGAACGTGTATAATATACTTAGTACATTTCTTAGGTACAGTATTATGTATTTAAAGAACCATAGTCCATACCTAGATAGTTCTTTTCTTTATAGTAAATCTTAAAATATAATTAGAGTTAATCTATTAGGTAACTACTCCACTAGTTATATTTACGTTATTAACTTTTTATTTACCTATATACCTAGCCTATTAATAAGTCTACTGTGACGGCTTGAACAAATGCCGCACGGCTTGAATAAATGCCTCTGAACCAAAGCTTGAACAAATGCAACGTGTGCTTGAACAAATGCTGTATTACAAAGATATCAAGGTGAGGAGCAAGAGAAGGTGGTGAGGCCACGTCTATATATATATGCGAAGTCGTAAGCGAACCCCTGACTAGGTGACGCGCCCTAGCGCCGTTATATCTACCGTAGTATTTACTATAAGGCTTTATTATAAATAGTAACTCTTTTATTTTAAGCCACTAGAAAAAGACTTACTAAATTAACTAAAATAGTAGTAAATTTAAATCTAAAGTGCTAATTAAGTAGTATATCGCGTAGTAGAATTATATTTAAAGCGCCTAATGTTAGGTGAAACCTAAGTAGATAGTTATATAGCCGCAAGGTATAGGCGACCCTGGGGCGACCTAGGGGTGACTCGCCCGTAAGGTATAGTCAAAACTCTTTAGTACGATATCTGGTTACAGCGATATACTCTATATTACGATCTACAAGCCTTGATCAAATTTTTTTTTGGTGTATTTTACGATAATCTGACTTTTTACGATATCGTTAAGTTCTCGACACTAAAATCGGTATAGCCAGTATTTTATTAAGTAGATTTAGGCTTTCCTTACCGCTAGATTAGCCATTAAAATCCATCCTATTATAATTAAATTTTATTAAAATTACCTTCGGATCTTAATCTCCATACTTAATTCTACCTTATTTAATATAGTAAGACATTAAAATCCTAACAGGCGTTACCGTTACGGTATTTCCGACTATAAGCGCTAAAAAATCCGTACTGTTAGCGACTTAGTTAATCGAGGCACGAGCACGGCAAGAGGGTCGCGCAAGCCTGTACGATTGGATTGTCTATAAACGAGGATCCAAAGCTAGAGAAAGGAAAGGAGAAGAACGGAAGCACTGCTTAAAGCTATATACAATTATCTGGTCACGTGATGGCAACTTGCCATTACGTGGCGGCAAGTTGCGGCAATCTAAGGCAATCTAACGGCAGTTTGCTAGTGCCGTAACATTATCCCCCCTCTGAAAAAGCCTGCCCTTAGGCTTTGTATATCTATATTACCCCTATAGGGCATTCTTATCTTTATACTCTACTGGTAATTTATCGTTTTTACTATACTAGCACTCCATCCACTTATCTAAGTACTTTGGCGGTCTAGGTTTGTTAGAATAACAGCTGTAGAACTCTTATAACTTATAGGGGCTACCTATAAAATTCCATGCGGGGTACTAGGTAGGGTCTGGATTATATTCTTTCCAATTTACGTGGTACTTTAGTGTTCCTCGTATAAGTTTACAGGCTAGTATTTCTTTAATTTCCCATTTATTATCGCCATTAACTTAAATTGGCAGGGGCGGTTTATTCTTTTATCTAGGTAATAGGTTATTTATAGCTTTCCATAGCTTATCCAGTAAGAATTTAGGGTGGACCTTAATTAAATCCAGGAGCTTTACTTTATATAAGTTGCCTCTCTTCTTAAGAACTTTGTATAGTCCTGCTATCTAATAGTCTAGCTTATAGCTAGGCCGCTCTGTCTTTTGGTTTTTTATTATAACCTAGACCTTGTCGCTTATAGTAAAGTTAGGCTTACGCCTATGCTTATTTACCTACTATTTTATTAATTTCTAGGCCTTTTCTAGGTTTATACGGGCTACTTTCTAGGCTTCTTCTAAGTGTTTAGCGTAATACTAGGCTTCCTTATAAGATAGTTTTTCGCGTACAGTCTGCGGCCCCTCCGTTCTTTCCCAGTTGAAGCTTATACAGGGTAAATACCCTATTTCCAGCTAGATAGGTGCAAATCCTATAAAGTTATGGGGTAGGGTGGCCTGGGCGTAGTCTATTAAAGGTAGCAGTTTGGCCTAATTGTCCTAAAAATAGTTAAAAAAGGGTTGGAGTCTCTGGTCTAAATACTGGTTTATAATCTCCGTTTAGCCGTCTATCTAGGGGTGGTATGCTGTAGAAAGCTTTAGCTTAATACTTAGGATCTAGGTAAACTCGTTCTAGAAAGCTAATATAAACTATAGGTTGTAGTTAGACATAATAGTATCTAGTAGTCTATAAATTCGGTAGATATAGTGGATATATAGTTAGGCTGCCTCTTTTGCATTAATATCCTTATAATAAGGGATTAAGAATGGGCGCTTGCTAAAGCAGTTAACTATAACCATAGCTATATTATATCCGTTACGGTCTGTAGGTAGCTTGTGGAAATCCATAGAGATATGCTACTAGGGGCGCTCTAGTATCGGGAGTGGTTTTAACAGTCCTAGAGTCTTATCCTATGGAATTGTAAACCTACGGCAGTTATTATAGTTCTATACGTAGCGATTAATATCTATAACCATTCTAGGCCAGTAATAACGGTTACCAATAATCTTGCGGGTCTTGTTTTTTCTAGGGTAGGCCGTAGAGATCTAAGTATGCGCTTTAGCAATAAGCCAAGTCCGTAAGTTTTATTCTTCTGCTACTACTAGCCGTGCCTAGTGCTTAAGCAATCTATTTTTAAGGGACTATAGGCTGTTATTATTCTTTATCTTTTTATAGTACTCCTATAAAGAGGGGGCTATACAATTTACCTACAGCAGTTTATTAATAAGGTTAAGTTCTATGGAGTTAATGGGATATATCTTAGCGTCTAAAGGGTCTATATTTAGTTCTGCCTATATCTAGGGGTTGAGGTGCTCTAGTTATAGTAGTATCTAGGTCTATAGTAAGATCTTCACAGCCATCTAGTTATCTAGGTCTTGTTTACGCCTTATAAGGGCATCTATATAGTTAATTGCGCCTGGCCTATATATAATTAGGAAGTGGAACTAAGATAGGATATCCGCCTAGTGTGCCTGCCGGGCTGTAAGGGCCTTTATTATTATAAAGTATTCTAAGGCCTTATAATCCGAAACCACCTTAATAGACTTAGGGGTCCCTTCTAGCTATATACGCTAGTGCTAAAAGCTAGAGATAATAGCTAGCATTTCTTTATTATGGATATGGTAGTTTAGCTTAGCATCTATTATAGTCTTTAAATAGTATGCAATAGGGTGCCATTCTCCGTCCAGTTGCTTCTAGGAAAAGATACTAGCTATTATACTATCTAAGGCATTAGTTTCTAGCATTAAGGGCCGTTTTAGGTCAAAATAGGCAAGTAGGGGAGTTGATACTAGCCGTTTTTTAAGCTTATTAAAGGCCTACCTATATATAGCGTCAAAATAGAAGGGCTGGTTTTTCCTAATAAGACGGTTAAGAGGCTAGGAGATCCTGCTATAGTCCTTAATAAAGTGTTAGTAGAAGTTACAGAAACCTAAAAATAATTATACCCCCTTTATGGTCTATAGGGGTGCCCACTAATTAATTACAGCCGTTTTTTCTAGGTCTGCCTTAATTCCGTCTATACTAATAATAAACCCTAAGTACTTAGTGCGCTTAACACTAAATTCTAACTTCCTAATATTAGCCTAGAGACCAGCCTTGCGGAGCTATTATAGGACTTTATAGACATGCTCCTTATATTCTAGTTTATTTTTAAAGTAAATTATAATATTATCTAGGTAGGCTATGTAGAAGTTATTAAGGTAGTTAAAGAGTACGTTATTTATATACCGTTGGTACGTAGCCGGTCTATTAGTTAGTCTAAAAGGTAGTACTTTGCATTTATATAATCCATAGTGGGTCTGAAATGTAGTAAGATCTTTAGATCTAGGGTCCATTCTAATTTAGTAAAAAGCCTAGCAGATATTAAGCTTTATAAAAATCTTAGCCTTACTTATATAGGCCAGTGTTTCTTTAAGTAAGGGCAGTAGATATTAGTCTTTATAGGTTATATAGTTTAGTTTATAGTAGTTAATGCAGAAACAGAGTCTGCTATTTAACTTCTTTATAAAGAAAATAGGTAAGGTAAAGGGGGCCTAGCTAGGCTTAATAAAGCCCTTATTAAGGTTATTAATAATATACTATTTAGTGGCCTATAGCTTATTAGTAGATTGTTAGCAGAGGGGGCTATAGCTAAGGGTATCTTCCTTATCTGGCTTAATCTTAATCTTATGGTCATACGGTTGGTAAGGCGGGAGTATATTAGATACTGCCTTAGAGAATACGTCCTTAAATTCCTAGTATTAGTAGGGTAGTTTCTGTTCTACTAGCTCCTTATCTATAAGCTCACTTTCCCTACTAAGCTAGTTATAGGCCAGGGCTTCCTTGTCTTTAATTATCTAGTTAATTTTATATAAGCTAGTCGTAAAGGCAATAGTATTAGGCTGTTTTAAGTTCTGGTAGAACCCTATAGCACTAATATAGCAGATATTAACTGGTGGGAGGTTTATAGGTTTCTTTACAGACGTTCTATAAACTATATTTTGCGGTTAAGGGTTTACAACCCTCTTTAGCTCCTATTCTATTTTCCGTAAGTTATTCTTTTAGTCTATATATTTAGTATAGCGTCCAATATTCCTTGCCGTTCTTTATAGCTGTATATGGCTAAGCTAGCTAGCTTATTATTAACTTCCTAGGTTTCTAGTGCCGGTAGTGCAACATTAGTAGTCTAGGGGCGGTGTAGTATACAGACCCGTTGCGAATTAAGCTATATATCTTTCTCAAAGGCCTAGTCCCTACGTATAGCATCGGCCTAGTAAACAGTGTCTATCTATAGCCGCACAAGATTTTCTATTGTAATGCTAATTTCCTTTATAAAAGAAGGTATTAGGGGTAGGGTTTTAGGCCAGATAAGCTATCTACTCCGTATATTAAGCTGTAAGCCTAGATAGGCTAGCCATTTTCTTCCTAAAATTATATTGTGGCTTCCTAGGTCCGTAATAAGAAAGGGGATGCTATACTACCTTTGTTTATCTACATGGAGGTAAATCTATAAGATAGTTATAATAGGTAGTCCTATCCGCCCATTATACCCACGGATAGGAATTAGTTTAGGCAGTTCCTTAAAGGGTACATTTAAAAAGTTAGCCAGCTTTATAGCATACTATACATCTATTAAGGTAAAGGCATTTACTTTAGAGTTAGCTAAAGCAGAGGTTAAAACTTAATATCTATTATAGAATAAAGTATAAGGGATAGTGCAGCTTCTTCTACTAACTAGCTAACCTAGATTAATATATAATATATTAATTCCTTTTAACCCTAGAGAGGAGTCTTGCTCTAGGGTTCCTCTTTTTCTAACTCTATACTATCCTTCTAAATTAATAGGACCTTATTTATCTTTGCCGCTATTAGGCAGTCTTTTATAAAGTAATCTTTTTAGCTATATAAGAAGTAGGCTCCTTAATTACTAAGGGCCTATAAACAGGGGTTGCTATATATAGGTTAAGTATTTGCTGGACATATAGCGGGGGTGGCTGTATAGCTAGCCGCTAGGTTAACAGTAGGCGGTATAGTCAGCACCATAGGGGTTGTAGATCTTACTAGGGCGCTATGGCCTATTCTTATAGTACTTATATTCTAGTTAGTAGAGTTTTTTGTCTTATACCGCTTAGCATATACCTTAATTTAGTAGAGGCCCTAGTTAATAGCTAGGCACTAATCCATAAGTTCCTTTAGCGTCTATATAGTAGTATAAACCAGCAATACGGCGCGCTGTAGGTCTAGGGTAAGCTTATCAAAGAGGTCTAGCATTAAATCTTCCTAGGGGATTCAAGCCTGTCCAGCTAGGTATAGAAAGCAGGTCTAGAAGACCAAGAAGGTCTCTGTCGTTTTCATATTAAGGGCTTTATAGTTAAGGCGGGCGTTCTATATCTTAAAGGGGTCCTTATAAATAGAAGACAGGTAGTCAATCATCTCTTCTTTAGAGAGGAAGGGGTCTGCCAAGTCCTAGGCATATTGCGGACGTAGATGCGTCTGTGCGTCCCTGCCAGTACGGCTAAAGACGTAGGCCATTTTAGCTCGGGTAGTAGGGAAGTGGTCTATATTAACTTCAAGCTTGTCTTGCAGTTGAAGCTTCCAATTGTCGAATGTAGGGTCAGTTCCGTCTGTAAGCAACAGGGGGTCCGCAACCTTCGCGGACCGCGACGATGCCAATGCTGTACGCTGGGCTAGGGCCTCAAGGACCGTAGCAAGTCTGTCTAATGGGTTAACCTGGGATGCAGGGGTGTCTCTAGTTTCAAGCAGTTCTCGTAGCCGTTTAGTTTCGGCATTGGCTGCCGCAAGCTCCGCCTGGGGGGTTGAAACATTAATTGTTTCTTCGTCTAAGGCGTTTGCGGGTCCTGCAGCTGCCTTGCCTGCTGCTGTGTTTCGTGGCATGGTGGTAGGGGTGTTAAGTAATTTCCGTTATTTGTTTATTTTCCAGGGGTTCTGGTCCATGCGTGTCCTGTTCATTGGGTGGTGTCATATGTGTCCTTTTGGTTCTGTCCTGTCCTTAGGGTCCTGTTCTGTTCTAGTGATATCCTTTAGGTCCTTTCCTGTGTCCTTGGTCTGTAGATATATTTAAGTTCCTTCTCAGGAAGAAGAGTAGTGACGAGCTTTGGATAATGTTAGCGACTCAGTTAATCGAGGCACGAGCACGGCAAGAGGGTCGCGCAAGCCTATACGATTGGATTGTCTATAAACGAGGATCCAAAGCTAGAGAAAGGAAAGGAGAAGAACGGAAGCACCGCTCAAAGCTATATACAATCATCTGGTCACGTGATGGCAACTTGCCATCACGTAACGGCAAGTTGCGGCAATCTGAGGCAATCTGACGGCAGTTTGCCAGTGCCGTAACACGTACCCACCACCTTAAACAACCTAAGGATTTAACTAAGGATCTTATTAAGCACGTAGCAGAGCTCTATGTAGGGCATAATCATAATGCAGAAATAGATAAGGACGAATCCAAACAACCTTAAATTAAGCTTAATAAGGCCTTATAGGCCTTACAAAAGCTTCGTCTGTATAAGGAACAACAGAGAGAGACTTAATTACAAGACTTATAAAGCACGAACATTAAATTCAAGGGCAACGAAATTGCAACACCAAACAGACGTCGATTACGACTTTTTTTAGTGTAGCTGATCGGTAAATATATAATATCATAATATCATTACCTAACTTTGAATTTGGGTGTATTTTGTTAGCGACTCAGTCAATCGAGGCACGAGCACAGCAAGAGGGACGCGCAAGCCTGTACAATTGGTAGTCTATAAACGAGGATCCAAAGCTAGAGAAAGGAAGGAGAAGAATAGCAGCGCCGCTCAATATTTTATGCGGTCCTTAAGTTACGTAACTCGCGTCTACCATAATCCACGTCTGCCAAGATCCACCGTTTTTTACTAGCGCCGTAACATTACCCCCCCCCTCCAAAAAAGCCTGCCCTTAGGCTTTGTATATCCATATTATATCCATAGGGTATTCTTATCTTTATACTTAATAGGCAGCCTATTATCTTCGCTATACTAGCACTCTATTTACTTATTAAGGTACTTTAGGGGTCTAGGTTTATTAGGGTATTAGTTATAGAATTCTTTAAGTCTTTAGGGGCAGCCTATAAAGTTCTAGGTGGGGTACTAGGTTAGGTCTAGATTATAGCCTTTCTATTAGATATGGTATTATAGCGTTCCTTATACTAGTTTATAGGCTAGTATTTTATTAACTTCCTATTTGTTGTTACTATTAACTTAAATTAGTAGGGGAGGCTTATTCTTTTATCTAGGTAGTGGGTTATTTATAGCCTTTTATAGCTTATCTGGCAAAAAAATAGGATAGACTTTAATTAAGTCTAGGAGCTTAACCTTATATAAGTCGCCTTCTTTATTAAGGATCTTATATAGTCCTACTATCTTATAGTCTAGCTTATAGCTAGGCCGTTCTATTTTTTAGTTTTTTATTATAACCTAGACCCTATTATCTATAGTAAAGTTAGGCTTGCGCCTATACTTATTTACCTATTATTTTATTAATCTCTGGGCCTTTTTTAGATTTATATAGGCTACTATCTAAGCTTCTTTTAAGCGTTTAGTATATTACTAGGCTTCCTTATAAGACAGTTTTTTACGTATAGTCTGTGGCCCCTCTGGTCTTTCCTAGTTAAAGCTTATATAGGGTAAGTATCCCATTTCTAGCTAAATAGGTGCAAATCCTATAGAGTTATAGGGTAAAGTTGCCTAGGCGTAGTCTATTAGGGGTAGTAGTTTGCCCTAATTATCCTAAAAGTAGTTAATAAAGGGCCAGAGCCTCTAGTCTAAGTATTAATTTACAATCTCTATCTAACTGTCTATTTAGGGGTAGTATACTATAAAAAGCTTTAGCTTAATACTAAGGATCTAAGTAAACTTATTCTAGAAGGCTAATATAAACTACGGCCTATAATTGGATATAATAGTATTTAGTAGTCCGTAAATTTGGTAGATATAATAGATATATAGTTAGGCTACCTCCTTAGCATTAATATCCTTATAATAGGGGATTAAGAATGGGCGCTTACCAAAGTAGTTAACTAGGATTATTACTATATTATATCCGTTATAGTCTATAGGCAGCTTATAAAAGTCTATAGAGATATACTGCTAGGGGCGTTCTAGTATTAGAAGTGGCTTTAATAGTCCTAGAGTTTTATTCTATAGAATTATAGACCTATAGCAGTCGTTACAGTTCCGTATATAGCAGTTAATATCTATAACTATTCCGGGCCAGTAGTAATGGTTACTAATAATCTTATAGGTCTTATTCTTTCTAGGGTAGGCTGTAGAGACCTAGGTATATACTTTAGCGATAAGCTAGGTCTGTAAATTCTGTTCCTCTACTACTACTAGTCATTCCTAGTGCTTAAGCAGTCCGTTTTTAAGGGACTATAGGCTAGTAGCATTCTTTACCTTTTCGCGGTACTCCTATAGAGAAGGGGCCGTACGGTTTACCTATAGTAGTTTATTAATAAGGTTAAGTTCTATGGAGTTAATAGGATATATCTTAGCATCTAAAGGGTCTATATTTAGCTCTGCCTATATCTAGGGGTTAAGGTACTCTAGTTATAGTAGTGTCTAGGTCTATAATAAAATCTTTATAGCTACCTAGTTATTTAGGTCCTGTTTACGCCTTATAAAAGCATCCGCATGGTTTATAGCACCTGGTCTATATATAATTAAAAAGTTAAACTAAGATAGGATATCCACCTAGTATACCTGCCGGGCTATAAGGGCCTTAGTTATTATAAAGTATTCTAGGGCCTTATAATCTAAAACTACCTTAATAGGCTTAGGGGTCCCCTTTAGCTATATATGCCATTACTAAAAGCTAGAGACAATAGCCAGCATTTCTTTATTATAGATGTGGTAGTTCAGCTCGGCATCTATTATAGTCTTTAAATAGTATATAATAGGGTGCTATTCTCCGTTTGGTTGCTTTTAGGAGAAAACGCCGGCTATTATACTATCTAAGGTATCAGTTTCTAGTATTAAGGGCCGTTTTAGGTTAAATTAGGCAAGCAGGGGAGCCAATACCAGCCGTTTTTTAAGCTTATTAAAGGCCTGCATATATATAGCGTTAAAGTGGAATGGCTAGTCTTTCCTAGTAAGGCGGTTAAGAGGCTAGGCAATCCTGCTGTAGTTCTTAATAAAGCGTTAATAGAAGTTATAGAAACCTAAAAATAATTACACCCCTTTTATAGTCCGTGGGGGTATCTACTAGTTAATTGCGGCCGTTTTCTCTAGGTCGGCCTTAATTCTATCTATACTAATAATAAAACCTAGGTATTTTATACGCTTAACACTAAATTCTAATTTCCTAATATTGGCCTAAAGACCAGCCTTATAGAGCTATTATAGGACTTTATAGATATACTCCTCGTATTCTAACTTATTCTTAGAGTAGATTATAATATTATCTAGGTAGGCCGTATAGAAGTCATTAAGGTAGTTAAAGAGTATATTATTTATATATCGCTAGTACGTAGCCAGTCCGTTAGTTAGTCTAAAAGGAAGTACTTTATATTTATATATTCCGTAATAGGTCCGAAATGTAGTAAAATCTTCTAATCTAGGGTCCATTCTAATCCAGTAAAAGGCCTAACGGATATTAAGCTTAGTAAAGATCTTAGCTTTATTTATTTGGGTTAAAGTCTTATTAAGTAAGGGTAGTAGGTAGCGGTCCTTACGGGTTATATTATTTAGTTTATAGTAGTTAATATAGAAACAAAGTCCTCTATTTAGCTTTTTGGTAAAGAGAATAGGCGAGTTAAAAGGGGCTTAACTAGGTTTAATAAAGCCCTTATTTAGGTTATTAATAAGGTACTACTTTATAGCCTATAATTTGGCAGTAGACTGCTAACAAAGGGGGCTATAGCTAAGTATATCTTCCTTGTCTAGCTCAATCTTAATCTTATAGTTATATGGTTGGTAAGGCGGGAGTATATCTAATACTGCCTTAGAGAATACGTCCTTAAATTTCTAGTATTAATAGGGTAGTTTCTATTCTACTAGCTCCTTATCTATAAGCTCGCCTTCCTATTTACTAAGCTTATTTTCCTTTTCCTTAATTATTTAATTAATTTTATATAAGCTGGTGGTAAAGGTAATAGTATTAGGTTAGACCAAGTTCTAATAGAATCCTACAGCGCTAATATAGTAGATATTAACTAGTGGGAGGTCTATAGGTTTCTTTACAGACTATTATTAGGCCGTATTTTGCAGCCTAGGGTTTATAATCTTTTTTAGCTCCTATTCTATCTTCCGTAAGTTATCCCTTTAGTTTATATATTTAGTATAGCGTCTAATACTCCTTACTATTCTTTATAGCTGTATAGGGCCTAAGTTCCCTACGGGGAGCTCCGCTAGCTTTTTACTAACTTTTTTAATTTTTGGTGCGGGTGGTATAATATAGGTAGTCTAGGGGCGGCGTAGTATAGAGATCTGTTATAGGTTAAGCTATACGTTCTTTTTAAAAGCCTAGTCCCTATATATAGCATTAGCCTAGTAAACGGTGTCTATTTATAGCCGTATAAGGTTTTTTATTGTAATGCTAATTTCCTTTATAAAAGAGGGTGTTAGGGGTAGGGTTTTAGGCTAGATAAGCTATCTACTCTATATATTAAGCTGTAAGCCTAGATAGGCTAGCTATTTTCTTCCTAAGATTATATCGTGGCTTCCTAGGTCTATAATGAGAAAGGGGACGTTATACTACCTTTATCTATCTACACGGAGGTAAATCCGTAAGATAGTTATAATAGGTAGTCCTATCCATCTATTATACCCGCGAATAGGAATTAGTTTAGGCAGTTCTTTAAGGGGTATATTTAAAAATTTAGCCAGCTTTATAGCATACTGGGTGTCTATTAAGGTAAAGGTATTTACTCTACAGTTAGCTAAAGCAGAGATTAAAACTTAATATCTATTATAGAATAAGGTATAAGGGATAGTGCAGCTTCTTCTACTAACTAGCCAACCTAAATTAATATATAATATATTAATCCCTTTTAACCCTAGAGAGGAGTCTTCCTCTAGGGTTCCTCTTTTTCTAACTCTATACTATTCTCCTAAATTAATAGAACTTTACCCGTTTTTACCTTTATCTAGCAATTCTTTATAAAGTGGTTTTTCTAGCCGTATAAAAAGCAAGCTCTTTAATTGCTAGGAGCCTGTTTATAGGGGTCGTTATATATAGGCTAAGTATGCGCCGGACCCGCAGTAGGACTAGCTATATAGCTAGCTGCTAAATTAATGGTGGGCTATATAGCTAGTGCCGTAGGAGTTATAGATCGTGCTAGGGTGTTACAGGCCGTTTATAAAGTGCTTATAGTCTAGTTTGGAGAGTTTTTAGCTTTATACCGCTTAGATTATACCTTAATTCGACAAAGGCCTTAGTTAATAGCTAGGCAGTAGTCTATAAGTACCTTTAGCGTCTATATAGTAGTAAAAACTAGCAGTACGGCGCGCTATAGGTCTAGGGTAAGCTTATTAAAGAGGTCTAGCATTAGGTCTTTATAGGGAATTTAGGCTTAGCCGGCTAGGTATAAAAAGCGGGTCTAAAAGGCTAAAAAGGTCTCCGTTATCTTTATATTAAGAGCTTTATAATTAAGGCGGGCGTTCTATATCTTAAAGGGGTCCTTATAAATAAAAGACAGGTAGTTAACTATCTCTTCTTTAGAGAGGAAGGGGTCTGCTAAGTCCTAGGCGTATTACGGACATAGATACGTCTATATATCCCTACTAGTACGGCCAAAGACATAGGCCATTTTAGCTTAGGTAGTAGGGAAGTGGTCTATATTAACTTTAAGCTTGTCTTATAGTTAAAGCTTCTAATTATTAAATATAGGGTTAGTTCCGTCTATAAGTAATAGGGGGTCCGCAACCTTCGCGGACCGCGATAATACTAATACTATATATTAGGCTAGGGTTTTAAGGACTATAGCAAGTCTCTAGGTATCTAATAACTCCTTACTAGGTATAGGGGTGTCTTTAGTTTTAAGCAGCTCTTAAAGCCATTTAATTTTAGTATTAGCTGCTACAAGCTCTTCCTAAGGGGTTAAAACGGCGACTATTTTACTATTAGAGGTATTTATAAGTCCTACAGTAGCTTTGCCGGCTACTGTATTTCTTAGCATAGTAGTAGGGGTATTAGGTAATTTCTAGTATTTATTTATTTTCTAGGGGTTCTAGTCCGTGCGTAGCCTATTCTTAGGTTTTACATTCTATTTATATTCTTTTAGTTCTTAGGGGTCTGTCCTATCCTTATAGTCCTAGTAATATCCTTGGGGTCCTATTCTGTGTCCTTTATAGATATATTTAAGTTCCTTCTTAGGAAGAAAGAGTAGTTAAGCTTTGGATAATATTAGTGACTTAGTTAATTAAGGCACAAGTACGGCATAAGGGACGCGCAAGCCTATATAATTAGTAGTCTATAAACAAGGATCCAAAGCTAGAAAAAGGAAGGAGAAAAATAGCAGCGCCGCTTGATATTTTATGCGGTCCTCAAGTCATGTGACTCGCGTCTACCATAATCCACGTCTGCCAAGATCCACCGTTTTTCACCAGCGCCGTAATATAAGAGGGACGCGTAAGCCTGTATAATTGGTAGTCTATAAACGAGGATCCAAAGCTAGAGAAAGGAAGGAGAAGAATAGCAGCGCTGCTTGATATTTTATGCGGTCCTCAAGTCACGTGACTCGCGTCTACCATAATCCACGTCTGCCAAGATCCACCGTTTTCCACCAGCGCCGTAACATATTTGACATACAAATACTAAATACAACGATACCTTTGGTATAACGATACGGCTGGCCGTACAAGTCGTATCGTACTAACCAGTTTTAACTGTATGTGCGCTGTATATGCCTAGGGAAAACCCTTCCTTACCTCACATATAGACTCCTCCTTTTCCCTTAAGGATTTGTCTGTCTATATAATATACCCTATTGTTCTATTATTGGACTCCCTATTTATATCCTTACCTTATATTTAAATCCTTACTAATCCCCTTAGGAGGATAGCCGGTTTAATTTTTCTATAATGCCTCTAAAAAGAAAACTAACGCCTACACCTAATGGTAATATACTAATAATACAACTACTAAACGACTTAGGATCTAGTGCAGACGAAACCGCTAGAAATATACTAGTAGAATCTAAGCCACCTTATAAACCTTAAAACGATTAGCTACCTATAAATCCTAGAGACTAGTTTAACTTATATACCTAGGCTTAATAGGAGCTTAATAAGATTACTAGCGTTTTACTAAATACTGCTAATATAAAGGAGCTAGATAAGCTAGCTAAGAAAATAGCCAACTTATAGAGTATTATTAATTTAATAAAGCCCTCCTGTTGCCTCTCTAGTAAAGTGTGACGGTGCTAGGGCACCGTCCCCTGAGCTGGCATGGCGCAATATCCGGAGTCTGCCCGTAGCGTGTATATTACCCCCTAGAGCCTCCTTTCCTCTTCTTCTTCTCCTCAGCTTAGTATTCTTGTATGGTAGCAATCTACAAGCTTCGGTTCAGAAGCAATTGTACGAGCCCGTCACATAAAGAGCATAAGTTATATGGCGAATGTATATGTTAAACAAATCTCGACACCCTAGTTAAGAAGTTACCACCTAATATTAGCGGTACTACTTAACAGCATTTTAACTGCTGGATCGCCGCAGTTAAGAACTAATTTAAGGTTAACAATATTAACTACGACTGTAAGCGACGCATATACTAGGCTATTAAAGGTCTTATAAAAGAGAAGATAATCGCCTAACTGGTTTATTGCCGGCTAGGCACTAAAGATAAAGGTCCCTTACTATAGGATAAGTTTAAGACTATAGTCTAAGACCAGATTAGGAACCCTATAGTAAGACGCTTTAATAATGCTACTATATACTATATGGCCATTATAAAGGAGAACTAGAGGTTCGACGTCTTCCTAGCCCATATACATAGCTTAGAAAACCGCTTCTTATATACCCCTTTTATTAACCCTAAGCAATAGGTAGACTTTTAGTTCTTTTACCTTTTAACCTACCTATAGGCAGAGCTCTTCCGCCAAAACTTCGTTAAATAGGTAAGAACTATAGAGGACCTCTTCGCCAAAATCCGCTATATAGAGTAACTGCTTAATACTATAAAGCTTATAGAAGATTGGGTAGCTAGTAACGGTAAATCCTTGCGCTTAAAGCGCGGTTATAGCACAGGCCCCATAGAGTTAGGTTTAGGGAACAGAACCTAAAAAGGGTAATGCTTTAAGTAAACTCCTAGGGAGACTACTTAAAAGCTAAATAGCTTAGAGGACCCCTTAGACGCCAGTGGTATATATAAGTCAAAAGAGGCCCACAGGTAACTACTATAAAGAACACTAAAAGTAAGCTAGTAAAGATAAGTTAAGCTAGCTTTTGGAAAACCTAAAGCCCTAGTAGCGCATCTCTCTTAACTATAACTAGGGCCTAATATAGAGGGAGAGAAGAAACGTATTGTGGTATATATTATAATAAATACGCCCCAGGGTAAAGTCCGCCTATATTACTTATATAATAATAAGTGCTAAATTAACCTTATTAACTAAGATATTGTCTGTAGGTTTAACCTACCTATAAGCTATATACTATATTTATATAAACCTATTATACGTTTCCTTAATAGTAACTAGATAACAATCTAGGACGCTTATAATCTAACAGTCACCACTAGTAACTCCTAAGGTACCCCTTACACTATTAGCCCCCAAACCTTTTAGGGTAGCTTATTTAATAGTTATAATATAGTTCTTAGATAGGATTAGCTCACAGAAGCAGATCTATTAATTAGCTTTTATTCTAGATAGTTTATCTAGGGTACTTTAAACCCTAGACGCCTTTAAATAGTTACTCTTAATACGCTCCTAGTAGATATTAAGGCTAGCAAAATAGTCTATTTGCTATAGCTAGAAGACTCCTTTACGCTAGTTATAAATATAATAGAGGACCTATTGTTACTAGTAATAAGTACCTATATAGACCCTCTAGACATAGAGATACCAGTTATAAATATAATAGAGGACCTATTATTACTAGCAGTAAGTACCTATAGAGACCCTCTAGTGCTAGTATAGATTACCTTAACTTAGGGGGGAGGTAATTAAAACCCCAAAACTATTAAGTATACTATAGTAGAGCTATATATACTTTTAGTGCGAGTATACCTATAAAACGTATATTGGCCGCACCTTTCTCTTTACTAGCTCCTAGAAGCATACTACTATATAATAATCGCCTTAACCTCTATGGACCCTAGCCTACTAGATATATATAAAGAGGAGATTAATGTCTTCTCTAATAAGCTAGCAAGTATACTACCTTAGAACTCTAAGTATAACTATATAATTAACTTAAAAGAAGGCAAGACGCCACTATAGATGCCCATCTATAACCCTTATAGAAAGAGTTATAGATATTACAAAAGTACCTAGAGAGTGCTCTTAAAAAGGGCTAGATTAGGCCTAGTAAGTTATCTGCTAAAGTGCCTATCCTCTTTATACTAAAAGCAGAAGGTATAATGCGGCTATATATTAACTATAGACGCCTAAGCAAGATTATAATTAAAAACTAGTACCCCCTACCGCTAGTTGGCAAACTCTTTAATAGGCTTAGCTATATAAAGATATTCATAAAGCTAGATCTTTATAATACATACTATAGAATTTATATTAAAAAGGGAGATAAATGGAAAACCGTATTTAAGATATGCTATAGTCACTTTAAGTACCTAGTAATGCCCTTTGGTTTTACTAACGCCGCTATAACTTTCTAGAGCTATATTTAAAAGGCTCTAGGGACCCTAGTAGATACCATCTATATAGTTTACCTAGATAATATTCTTATCTACTTAAATAATAAAAATAAGCACGTTAAGTATATTAAGTAGGTACTATAATAGCTCCGTGTTTAGGGCCTCTACGCTAAACTATTAAAATATATTTTTTATATTAAGAACGTTAAGTTTTTAGGCTTTATTGTCATACCTAAGGGTATTATAATGGATCCTGCCCGCATAAAAGCTATTAAGGAATGGCCTAAGCCTAAGTCCTATAGGGATATCTAGGTCTTTCTTAGCTTCGCCAACATCTATAGGCGATTTATCTGGAACTACTTAGATACTATATACCCCCTACACATATATCTTGCACAGGTATATTGCGACCTAATATTAGATAGGGAGAAAGAGAAGTAAAAGCACAAGAAAGGGCCTACTAAATAGTATTAACCTTAGTCCTAGCCCAATAATGCCTAGTAGGCGTTTTATAAGCTATACGCTGCGTTTATATAGGCTCTTCTACTTCGCTACTTTAACCCTAATCTACCTCTAATAGTAATTACTAACGCTTTTAATTATGCCTATAGCAGTATACCTCTGCAGCCTTTTAGGTAAAAAAAAAATTAACTCCACTAGCACCTAATTACTTATTATAGTTAGAAGCTTACTAGCTTAGAAGTGCGGTATAATATATATAATAAGGAATTACTTGCTATAGTGTAATGCTTTAAGACGTAGTACTACTACCTTAAGCACGCCATATATATAACGCGCATGCTCTACAATTATAATAATCTTAGGCACTTTATAACTATAAAGAGCTTATCTGCTCGCTAGGCTTAGTACGCAAAGGAACTAGCTATCACGGAACCCAACCACAGGGGCCTCCATAGGAGAGCCCCGTGCTCTCGTGTATACCTCACATACAGCTTATATCAGCTACGCGTGGGTATATTACCTCCTTACGCCCTCGACCCTTACAATCAATTGCGCAACGTCTTATAGACTCCTTAAATACATATGTTTAGCTGCCATTAACCCCATTCCATAATATTACGTTGCGCCTTTTTTATTACCAACGCCTAGCCTACAACTAATTCCACATCTCTATAATACTATAGGCGCTGCCAGAAGCAGCATATCTATAAGTTACCTTACTTTATACTTCTAAAGAATTAACAATAGTAAGATAAAATTCCTTACTAGCCACTATGTTAAACTTAAAGAATAATTTAATGCCTATACTAAACCCACAACGCCAATTAATCCCAGGAGGATTTAATTTACTAGCCCTAGCCTTAACCCCTAAGGGGAAGCCTAGTAGCTTAAAAGACTATAATAACCTTAATAAGGTGGATATTAACAATATTTTATCCTTTATTAACTATATAACTATAGATAAATAAGCCAAAGGACTACTACCTATTAAGATTAAGATATAAGACGCTAAGATATTTATAAAAATGGTAGTATAAGAACCTAATAAATACTACCGCCTTTTATAGAACTACTACCTAAAGCTTATATATGCTAAGATACATACCGCCTAAAATTATAATATTATCTAAGACCTATAAGCTTATAAGGCGCTCGCTAATAATATATGTTAAGAGATTAAAGATAACCTCTATATGTCTAAACGCAATATCCAACAACTAAAGAAGGCCAAGATTATACTTATTACTACAGTTACCAAAAGAGAGGGTATAGTTAAATACCTACAATCTTAGCTTAATAAGTATATTTATAATAATACTAGATACCTCTTTACTATATATAACGCCACCTAAGTCTTTACGCCCCTAGCAACCTTACCTATTTAATACTTAATGGAGGGTCAGCACTAAGCAGCTTTACCTAATAGGAACCCTTACCATAGCGGCGATAATAAAAGCTATAATAATTAAACCTAGACTGCCACCGTAGGGTCTAATATATACTACCCTAATTCCCTAATCTTTTAGGGTAACCGTAAGGAATATAGCTATTAGAAAATATAAATCTATAAGAAACTAACCTAGAGCGCCTACCTTTTCCCTATAGAAGATATTAAGATTAGCTACATTATTAGAAAAATAAAGGGCATCCTATTTAATAGACTCTTCGCTTAATAGGAGACTAGCAGCCCCTAGAGGTAGTAGTCCTACTAGAAAGTCCTTAATAATCTTAACTAAATATACCGTAACTATAACCTAGTGGCCACTAGTTAAGCTAAACTACGTGCCCTAAAAATAAGCCCCACTAAATTATTTAATAAGTTCTATGTTAAATTCTAGAAATATACTAAAGTCCTTACTTAAGATAATACTAAAGACTAGGAAGATCTTCTTAAAAAAGTTACTTATTACCTTAGTTATATAGCCACCAGCCATAATTATAACAATATTTATAATATAGTAGCAGCCCTATAAAAGATTAAATAATAGCTAAACTAGATTGCTACTGTAAACCCCTACCTAAAGACCTCCCTATAGAAGCCCTCCAGACCTACTAAACTACCAACACCCACTACCCTAAGCAACACTACTAGTCCTAATATTAACCTCTCTATACTAACATTCCCGCAGAAGCTACTAAATAGAGAGTATAAGCTACTTTAGAAGCTACGGCGTTACTATAGATGCTATTAAGAAGGCTGCCACAGCTATAGCCTAAACTACCTAATAGCTAGGTTTAACAGCTGCCGTCTAATACCTAACCCTATACCTTAAACACTAAATATGGCGCTATATACCACTACCGTATAAGACAAAGACGTAGTAATAGTAGTAGAGTTAGATATAGAAACGGAAAACGCCAAGTCCTAGCCCTAAGTTATAGGTTAAGACGCCCTAATAATAAGGGGATATATATATCAGCCTACTTAATAGATAACTTAGTAAAGATAAATAGACAAAAATATATAGTTTTACCTATAATAGGAATTACTGATAAAAAAATAATATAAAAGCCGTTCTATAATTAATTGCAAAGCTACTAATAAATTTATAAATACCTAATTTATGCGTACTTATAACCTACCTACCTTACCTTTTACTAAAGCCTATGCTCTATAACTCGCTAATAGTAGTTGCACTATATAGAAGATTACCTATATAGTATAACTCTACCTAGATATAAACGGGCACTAGGAAAAACTCTAGGCCTATATTACACTACTTACTAACTACCCTATTATCCTTAGAATAAACTAGCTTAAATAACACAACCCTACTATTAACTGGAAAAAGAGAGAAGTAACCTTTAACTCTAAATACTATAGAGAGACTTGCCTAGGGCATAGCCTAGCCGCCTCTATCTACTCCCTAGGATATTAACCTAAGGAACCCTTTATTACCCCACCTATAACTAACTACTACTATATAAGTGCCGCGGCCTTCTACCGTATAGTATATAGGAAAGGCTAAACCGTTACCATAGCCTCCTAATTATAACTATATAAGCTTAATAAAGAATAGGACCACATCCTTTATAGTAATAGGATAGATATAGCCAACCTTCTAAAAAACAATGCCCCTATAGAACTCTATAGACTTTTACCTTTAGACTTTAAGAAGTTTATAAAGCTTAAAAAAAGATTTACTAATAAGGAACTCCGTAATCTCCTCCCTAAGAGGTACTATAACTTTATTAATATATACTTACAAAAGAGCGCAAACATACTCCCCCTATATTAACCTAATAATTACACTATTAATATTAAATAAGGAAAAACGCCACCCTATAAGAGACCCTACTTAATATTAAAAGATAAACTTCTAGTTATTAAAAAGTATATCAATAAGCACCTTAATAAAGGGTTTATTTACCCTAGCATATTCCTAATAACTACCCCTATCCTCCTTACTAAAAAGCTAGGAGGAGGTATCTAATTCTGTGTTAACTATAAAGGACTTAACACTATTACAATCAAAAACTAATACCCTATACCGCTTATATATAAGACTCTTAAACGGCTTAGCTAAGCCAAAATCTATACTAAGCTTAATATTATTATCGCCTTTAACCGCCTTTAAATACAGGAAGGTAATAAATAGAAACCCATATTTATATCGCGATTTAGCCAATTCAAATATACTATTATACCCTTTAGTGTATATAACGGCCCAGGTAGCTCCTAAAGCTATATTAATAACGCCTTATAGGACTACCTTAATGACTTCTACTCTATATACCTTAATAATATACTTATTTATAGTAACAATCCTTCTAAGTATACTAAGTATGTTTAAAAGGTTCTATAGCGCCTTAGAGACATAGGACTTTATATTAATTTAAAGAAGTATAAATTCTTAGTTATAGAAGTAAAATACCTTAGACTAATTATTACTACTAAGAGTGTCTATATAGACCCTAAGAAGGTATAAATAATTACTAAATGGCAAACTCCTAACTGTATTAAGGATGTATAATAATAATTCATTGCTTAACGTCCGATTCGGATCCCTATTAGGCCCACGCGGACTACTCCTTATGTACATGTGGGGAGAAAACTCTATTTGAGAAAACCCCGTGATCCATCTCCCCGCCTTTTGGGACTCGCCTGCGAGGCGCCTACGAGGCGCCTGCGAGTCACCTGTGGTGCTCCTACTACCTTACTTTTTGACCTCCTTGGGAACCACTGCTGCCGTAACAAGCCTACGGACGCGCTAGTATCGCACACTTTACTCTACTACTATAGAGTTATTAGGGGGCGCCCATTACTCGCCCTCCCCGCCCTTTATTACCATTTCCCTTGCAACCCGGAACTGGTTTAGTACATTTTAGCTAATAAGCCACTGGGTAACTGCCTTAAGGCCTTTTTATATTAAGAGCAGTATATTATAGTTCTCTGTGCTAGCTACTAAGAGCATTGCTTCTTGGTTGGTGCGTAAGGGGCATAATAGTATTATGTATTTTGGTGTCTGTCTTGGCCAGCTATATTCGCATCTTAGGCTATCTACTAGGATACCCACCTAGTAGAGCTAGTCTTTTAGTCCTATTATCCCTGTTCTTAAAAGTGTTGCTATTATACTTTTTGCCTTTGTTAGGCCTTCTTAGAGCCTTAAGGTATTTACCCCCTATGGCGTTAACCATACTACGGCTTGGGTTTCTCTTGCCTTAGTTAGCCTCTATACCTTTAACTCCTATACGCCTCTCCAGCGTTAGTCCAACCAGTATTATATTACAGTGGATGGTTTCCTAGCGTTCTTTTATACTCTGCTTTGGCTTCTTTCTCTCTTTTACTATTATCTTTGCTGGCCTCTTACGCGTCTCCCTTCCTTCTCTATATAGGCTTGGGCCCTAAAGCAGCACTATTCTTCTTTTGCTTTCTTTACTTATTTCTCTAATATATTTTCCCTACTTTAGGGTTATTGGTTTGTTCTCCTATGGGGCACCCTAGGGTCCCTCTATAGTTTATTTAGGCGTATCTTAATATACTTTATAACATTAGAGTTACGTTTATTTTGCGCCCTTTGCATTATAGCGACTTTAATATATAGTTGTAGGGGGGGAATATTAGCTTCCTTCTTAAGCAGTGCTGTGGCCGTTCGCTTATATGCGCCTGTTATACTCTAGAGGCAGGCTATTTGGACCTTTTAGAGTGGTTTAAGGAGCAACTTAGGGGGGCCTTTCTTAGATTCTCTAATGGCCCAAATACTGGACCTATACGTTATGGTTGGCCGGATAACTGCTGTATATAGTAGGCGTGACCTCTAGAAGTATAGACCCTATATAGAATTAACGATCCTAGATAATACGATGTACTATACTTGGCCCTTATAGGCCGCTTGCGCCATATATATACTTTACCGGAGCTTGCTGTTTACCTATACTCCTAATACCCTTAGGCCTTGAACTGGTTGACCCCCAAAGCCTTAGATGCAAATTGTATACTAGAGATCTATAGATTGGTTACGTTTTCTTATAAAATAGATTAGCTAGTATTTCTCTAATGCGAATTAGACTCTATGTCATCTTGCCTATTCTATATAGGTGTTATAAGCTTTCTCTAGTATTCTGCAATTCTCTGCGGCTATTGGCCCATATATAATTAGGTTTATGTTGTTAATAAAGCCTATCCCCTAGGTCGCCCCTTCCTTAAAAGAGTTAAGTAGGTTATTTATAAAGAAAAGGAAGAGTATAGGCGAGAGGGGTAATCCTTATGGTATTCCTGTTATAACTATAATAGGGGGGCTCTGGTATCCGCTAAAGACTAGTAATATTTCTTTCTAACCTATAAACCCTTAAATAAATTGTATAATCTATTCTAGGAAGCCTTTTACCCTAAGGATGTATAGGAGACGCTCGTGGGGTATATTGTTATAGGCGCCACTAATATCTAGGTTGAGTATTAATACTATAAAGTCCCTTCGCATCGCCCATATAGATTTAATAGTGGCAGCGAGTAGCGTAAGTGCTGATAGTGTTAAGCGGTTCTTTCTTGCCCCCATTTGGCTCTGTGGTAGTAGGGTATGTTCCTTAGCCGTGTCTACTATATGGTCCACTATTACCTTTTCTAAGATCTTGCTAAGGGTGTTTTCTAAGGCAATAGGGCGGTAGCTTTCTGGGATTAAGTAATCTGCTTTACCTTTTTTTTATAGGATAACCGTTGTTATAGATCTTCTAAGTCGCGGGTAGTAGCCTATAGTAAAGTATACTCTGGCTATATCTGCAAGCTAGGGTGCTATAAGTAGACTATAGGTCTTTAGGGCCTTATTTAGAATCCTATTTAGTCCTAGTACTGTGTTGTTTAAAAGGTGGCTAATAGTTCTGGCCATTTCCTCTATTGTTATATCGCTGTTGACCCGTAGGTGAGTTACTAGTGTTTTACCCGTAATATTACTAAGGTCTACTAGAGCTAGTTAGGGGAAGAACCTTTCTATAAGGATCTTTACCTTCTTATTATTATTATTAGTGGCCTGTAATTCCCCTGCTCTTTATAGGGGTGGTAGGTATAGGTCTTCTACTAGTCGCCCTGCCTTTTTCTTTGCCTATTTCGCTATGGCCCACAGGCCCTTATTATAGGGGAGGCTCGGGTTAGAAGTATACTTATTTATAAATTATCTCCAGTTATTCCTTGCTTCTTTTTTTAGGGTATTCTTTAGCTGGTTTCTTATGTCTTTGTATTATCTCTTATCTTTAGGGTTGTAGCTGCTTAAGTATTTCCTTCTTACTTATTGTTGGCTAGCTATAAGAACCGTGTATTGTGCGGACTATACGTATCGCGCGTAGGGGCCTGGTTTTAAGACTAGGTAGTGCTCTTTTAACCTATTTTTAATCGCTGCCTGGATCCTTTCTAGTCTTTGGTTAATTTCCTTAGGGGTAGCTAATAAGCCTCGCTTATTTGGTATTGGGTGGATTTTTTCTAGGTCTTAGAGTTGTTGTTTAACTGTATTAAGAAAGCTATCTGCCTTAAGCATCCTTATTATGTATCTTTTGCTATTTGGTTGCGCCTTAATGTCCAAATCTAGCTATATCTGGATAGGGATATGGTCTAAAGTAAGTACCTATTCTTCTTTGGGGTTGCACCTTTTGAGTCTTTAGTATAGGCCTTTGTCTATAAATATAAGGTTAATTATACTTCTAGCGGATCCTCGTTGCCATGTAATTGCTTTAGGGGGGGTGGCCAGTTTAAGGCCCTAGGTGTTTATGGCTTTTAGTAGGCACTCTGCCTATTATTTAGTAGCGACGTGGATACCCCCCTACCACGGGTAGTGGAGGTTTATGTCTCCTAATAGGATAGACTCTATGCCTTTAGTTTTAAGTAAGCTTATTACTAATATAATATTCTCTATTTGTGGGACCCCTTCGACCCTAGGGTTATATATATTAATGATTTGTACCGGTCCTCTATATGTCTAGATTGTTATAACTGCAATATCTAGATTAACTGCTTATTATAACTATAAGGACAGGCTGATAGTCTTACTAATTATAAAGTACACGCGTATAGCTGCTTTTGGTTCATATAGGAGCTAGAATCCTTAGGGGCAGTATATTAATTATATATAGGTATTATAGTACGGCTCTTATATAGTAAGGATATAGTGTTTCTCTGGGTCTAGACTGTCTAGTAAGGGCCTTATAAGATAGTGGTTTGTGTTGCCACAGTTATACTATATAATGGATAGGTGGCGGACCCCTAGTAAGGGTTCTTTGCCTCTTTGTTATTTCTTACTTCTTCTATTTCCGCTTTCTCTGGGATATTTAGAACTTCTATCTCTTATATCTACACCCTAGTTACTACTTATTTTATATAGAGCTTTCTATTTCTGTATCTTGTGTTCCTACTAGCGCTTCTATATCTAAATCTGTTATTGTCTCCGGTTCTTCCCCTATTCTTACTAATTAGCTGTACGCCCTTTAAGAGTCGGCTGCGAATGTTATATTTACTGTGTTAAGTCTAATTCTTAATTATCCTGGTCTTAAGCTTGCTGTAGCTATCTATAAAGGTCTTCCTATAGGGCGTCCTCTCCCTTGTGTCCCCTATAATCCTTATGTCCCTGTACGGTCTAGTAATGTTGTACGGCGTCGCTTCTGGCCCGTTAAGGCTTGGGATGGCTGGCCTAGCCCCCTAGTATTAAAGGTAGGAAACGTTAGAAAGGTACCTACACCCCCCTAGCTTATTACCTGTTGTTTCTATTTATATAACCTCGCGTGCAGTTATTCCCGTAGCTGTTAAGCCCTTACCTTCTATCTCCTGTATTTAATGCAGTCTTCTCTCTCCTACGCCTTATATATGCTTCGGTGGCAGTTTGCGTATTTTATTTAGTCTTAGTTTGAGTAGTGTCTTATATTATAGGGGCCTGTATAGTGGCTATAGCACATCTGTGCTGCGTATGTGGATTAGGTGTGTCCTTATTATATATAGCAATAGCATCGTTCTAGGCGTAGTCTGTGGTTATAGAGCCTTGTGTTGTATATAAGGCCGTTTATAATTATTTCTTTTTGGATAAAGAGTTTTTGTATTCCTAGTGTATATATACTAATAATAAGGGAGCTATGTGTTTATCTAGCGTCTCCTTGGTAAGTCTCTAGCGACCCTTATATCCTCTTATTATTCTTATTATTTGCTTAGTTTGTATTTTCCTATTAAAGCTATTAAATTTAGGTGATCTTAAGTCCTAGTATAAGGCGTTCCGTTTATCTTACTATCTCCTATATAATTGCTGTGTTGTCTACCTGGCGTCCCTAAGGCTTATGGGGACCGCTAGGACTTCAACTAAGTAGTCCTTGTAGAGTACTTTTATGCCAATATATTCTCCTAGCCTATCCCCTACCCTTACGGCTTATTCCTTTGCCTATTAGTCCTTTAGGGTAACTCTAATGTCTCCGCTCCTAAGGTGTCAGACCGCAACAGCGTTATAAACCTCTTTGTGGATTTCTATAAGAACTTCTGTTTCTAATTATCCCTTAAGCCCCTCTGCTTTTTCTATGTTTGGTTATATTATAATTATATACCCAGTTGTTATCTTAAGGGGGGTAAGTTCCCTGTGCTATAGAAGCGCAGCTACAGCGGCCTAGGTGCGGTTCGCCAGTAAGGGGGGGTTTTATTTGTTTTTAATTTTACTTAGCCGTTAGAGGATTTAATTAAGGGTTTACTAGAAAGGCGCCTAAGGTTTACTAGACTAGCGGAGCTATTCTGCTAGCTATGTTAAATTATTATAGCTAATAGTTACTCCCCTATAATTCTGGGTACTAGACGCGTCTAGTAGGCTTTATATTTTATTAGATGCCTTCTTAATAAAGGTATTTCCGCTTTATAGTGTGGCATTCACCCGTCTTTGTTATAGAGGGCTATTACTGGGCGTGGTTCTGGCGGTCGCGCGCGAGTGCAAACCACCGTCGTTCGACGTGTGCCTCCCCTGCGATGCATGCATCTCAGGGGGATTCTCTGAGTGTTTTACAGGGTTCTTTTGGTTGGTTTTAGTCTTTTTTGGGCCGGGTGCAGCAAGAGCTCCCGAGGTACTATCCTAGAGTGAGAATAAGGTCTATTAAGGATATATAAGCCTTCCTTAGTCTCACTAACTTCTATTAGAAATTTATATACAACTTCTTAGGCGTTATAGTACTACTTATAGTAATAATATAAATAAAGGGTCTTCCTATAAAAGGAAGAAAAACATACCTATATTTTACCTAGACGCCTAAATACAAGAAGGTATTTTAAAACCTTAAAAATGCTTTTACTAAAGCACCTATTTTAGCTTACTTTATACCAGGACAGCAACTCTACCTTAAAACTAACTCCTTAAACCACATTAACGCAGGCATCCTTTCCTAGATAGGCAACAACGGCCTTCTCTACCTAGTTGCATTCTACTTATCCAAGCTTATACTATAAGAGTGTAACTATAAAATCTATAATAAAGAACTTCTTGCCATTATATAAGCGTTTAAAGAATTCTAACTAAAACTCTTTTTAGTAGAACCTAACCAGCTAACTAAAGTCCTTACAGATTATTATAACCTTAAGTACTTTATAACTATAAAGTAACTAAATTAACGCTAGGTACACTAAAACGAATTTCTCTCTAGTTTTAGCTTTAAAATTATATATAGACTAGGAGTATAAGGTACTAAGCCTAATAGCCTAATGCGCCGTTTATAAGATCTTCTTTAGTTAAAAGATAACCCTTATAATTAATTCCAATAACAGACAATCCTAAAAGCACAAAACTTGGCCTTAGGTATACTACCTAAGACAGAACTAACCGCCTCTTAGCTTTATACCATAGAACTAAAATTACCCCCTAAAATTAATAAGCCTATTACCGTAGTATATAACACCTCTATTAACCTATTACTATATTAACTAATTACCGCAAAGATCGCTAGTATCTATACGCTGCCTACCAACCTCTAAAGCTTAGGCTAGATTAATATGGCAGCCTTAGAAGTAAAAGAGAATAGGCTCTATTATAGAGGCCATCTATTTATCCCTAACTTAGAAGACCTATAACAGCAACTAATCTAAATGGCCTATAACCTCTGGTTAAGCGGCTACCTAGGCAAGGGAGGAACCTATAAGCTCCTTAGCTAATACTACTTCTAGCCCAAAATAATAGACTTAATTAAACGCTTTGTAAGCGCCTACTAGGGCTATAAGTGTGCTAAAGCATTTTATATAAAGTACTAAGGACTACTACACCCTCTACTAATACCTATACGCTAATAGGCAGATATCGCCATAGATTTTATTATTAACCTACTACCTTGCAAATAATATAGCCGAACCTATAAGAACATCCTTATAATAATATACCGACTTATAAAAAAACGCTACTATATCTCAATTAAAGGCGTAGCTATAAGCAACGTTGCTAACGCTTTCCTCTATAAAGTCTACCGACTATATAGGTTACCCAACTCTATTACATCTAACTAAGGCATATAATTTGATTCTAACATATAGAGGCGGATCTGCCAACGCCTTGGTATCTCTATTAAGATATCTATATCCTTTTACTATAAAACTGCTAAATAACTAGAAAACGCTAACGCTAGCATAAAGGCGTACTTATAATAGGTAGTTGCCTATAGTTAAGACAACTAGGTAGACCACCTTCCACTAGGTAAATTTGCAGTAAATAACTACGTCTTAACCACTATAGGACTTATCCCGTTCTTCGCGAATAAAGGTTATTACCTATAATCTAATATAAAGCCACCAGAGCCTATTAATAAGAAACTACTATATAGAAAACGCCTTAAGATGCTACTTACTAATTAATATGCAGACTATATAAAAGATCTACTTAACTACTATAAAGGAGAGATGGCCTAGGCCTAAGCAAAACAAGCTTACTTTGCTAACTGTTATAGAACACCACTACCTAAGATACGTATTGGCAACTAGGTATAGTTAGATATATAATTATTCATTGCTTAACGTCCGATTCGGATCCCTATTAGGCCCACGCGGACTACTCCTTATTTACATGTGGGGAGAAAACTCTATTTAAGAAAATAAGAAAACCCCGTGATCTATCTCCCCGCCTTTTAGGACTCGTATATAGGGCGCCTGCGAGTCACCTATGGTGCTCTACTACCTTACTTTATGACCTCCTTGGGAACCACTACTGCCGTAACAAGCCTACGGACGCGCTAGTATCGCAAACTTAACTCTACTACTGTAGAGTTATTAAGGGGCGCCTAGTACTCGCTCTTTTGCCTTCTATTACTATTTCCTTTGCGGTCTAGTACATTTTAGCTAATAAGCCACTGGGTAACCGCCTTAAGACCTTTTTATATTAAGAGTAGTGTATTATAGTTCTCTATGCTAGCTACTAAGAGTATTACTTCTCGGTTAGTGTATAGGGGGCATAGCAGTATTATGTATTTTGGTGTCTGTTTTGGCCAGCTATATTTATATTTTAGGCTACCTACTAGGACACCTACCTAGTAGAGCTAATCTTTTAGTCCTATTATTCCTATTCTTAAGAGTGTTGCTATTGTGTTTTCTACTTTTGTTAGGCCTTCTTGGAGCCCTTAAGTATTTACCCCCTATGGCATTAACTATACTACGGCTTAGGTTCCTCTTGCCTAAGACAGCCTCTATACCTTTAACTCCCATACACCTCTCTAGTGTTGGTCCAACTAGTATTGTGTTACGGTAGATGGTTTTCTAGTGCTTTTTTATACTATACTTTAGCTCCTTTCTCTCTCTTGCTATTGTCTTTATTAATCTTTTACGCGCCTCCCTTTCTCCTCTATGTGGGCCTGGGCCCTAATATAGTACTATTCTTCTTCTACTTTCTTTACCTGTTTCTCTAATATATCTTCCCTACTTTAGGGTTATTGGTTTGTTCTCCTGCGGGGCACCCTAGGGTTACTCTATAGTTTATTTAGGCGTGTCTTAATATACTTTATAATATTAGAGTTGCGCACCCTTTGCACCCTTTACATTGCAGCGGCTTTAATATATAATTATAGGGGGGGGGATATTAGCTTCCTTCTTAAGCAGTACTATAGCCGTTCGCTTATACCCGCCTATTATACTCTAGAGACAAGCTGTTTGGACCTTTTAGAGTGGTTTAAGGAGTAATTTAGGAGGGCCTTTCTTAGATTCTCCTATAGCCCAAATACTGGATCTATACGTTATGGTTGGCCGGACAACTGCTATATATAGTAGGCGTGACCTCTAAAAGTATAGACCCTATGTGGAATTAACAATCCTAAATATTGCGATATACTATACTTGGCCCTTATAGGCCGCTTGTAACGTATATACATTCCACTAAAGCTTGCTGTCTACCTATACTCCTAATATCCTTAGGCCTTAAACTGGTTAACCCCTAAAGCCTTAAATATAAATTGCATACTAAAGATCTGCAGATTAGTTGCGTTTTCTTATAAAGTAGATTAGCTAGTATTTCTTTAGTAAAAATTGGACTCTATATCGTCTTGCCTATTCTATATAGGTGTTATAGGCTTTCTCTAGTGTTCTATAATTCTCTACGGCTATTAGGCCGTATATAATTAGGTTTGTGTTGTTAATAAAGCCTATCCCCTAGGTCGCCCCTTCCTTAAAGGAGTTAAGTAGGTTGCTTATAAAGAAAAGGAAGAGTATAGGCGAGAGGGGTAATCCTTATAGTATTTCTATTACGACTGTAATGGGGGGGCTCTGGTATCTACTAAAGACTAGTAATATTTCTTTTTGGCCTATAAACCCTTAAATAAATTATATAATTTATTCTGGAAAGCCCTTTGCCCTAAGGATATATAAAAGGCGCTTATGGGGTATGTTATTATAGGCACCACTAATATCTAAGCTAAGCATTAATATTATAAAGTCCCTTTGCATTGCCTATACAGACTTAATGGTGGTAGCAAGTAGCGTAAGTGCTAATAGTGTTAAGTGGTTCTTTTTTGCCCCCATTTAACTTTGTGGTAATAGGGCGTGTTCCTTGGCTATATCTGCTATATAGTCCGCTATTACCCTTTCTAAGATTTTGCTAAGGGTGTTTTCTAAGGCAATAGGGCGGTAGCTTCCTGGGATTAAGTAATCTACTTTACCTTCTTTTTATAGGATAACCGTTGTTATGGATCTTCTGAGTCGCGGGCAGTAGCCTATAGTAAAGTATGCTTTGGCTATATCTGCAAGCTAAGGTGCTATAAGTGGTCCATAGGTTTTTAAGGCCTTATTTAGAATTCTATCTGGTTCTAGTACTATATTATTTAAAAGGCGGCTAATAGTTCTAGCTATTTCCTCTATTATTATATCGCTGTTGACCTATAGGCGAGTCACTGGTATTTTATCTGTAATATTACTAAGGTCTGCTAGAGCTGGTTAGGGGAAGAACCTTTCTATAAGGATCTTTACCTTCTTATTATTATTATTATTATTAGTGGCCTATGTTTCCCCTACTCTTTATAAGGGTAGTAGGTATAGGTCTTCTACTAAGCGCCCTGCCTTTTTCTTTAACCATTTTGCCATGGCCCAAAGGCCCTTATTATAGGGGAGGCTTGGGTTAGAAGTATACTTATTTATAAACTATCTCTAGTTATTCCTTGCTTCTTTTTTTAGGGTATTCTTTAACTAGTTTTTTATGTCTTTATATTATCTCTTATCTTTAGGGTTGTGGCTGCTTGTATATTTCCTTCTTGCTTATTATTGGCTAGCAATAAGAACCGCGCATTATACAGACCACGTATATCGCGCGTAGGGGCCCGGTTTTAAGACTGGGTAGTGCTCTTCCAGCCTATTTTTAATTGCTGCCTGGATCCTTTCTAGTCTTTAGTTAATTTTCTTAGGGGTAGCTAATAAGCCTTACTTATTTGGTATTAGGTGGATTTCTTTTAGGTCTTAAAGTTGTTGTTTAACTATACTAAGGAAACTGTCTGTCTTAAGCTTCCTTATTGCGTATCTTTTACTGTTTAGTTGCGCCTTAATATCTAGATCTAGTTATATCTGAATAGGGATATGGTCTAAGGCGAGTGCCTATTCTTCTTTAGGGTTGCACCTTTTAAGTCTCTGGTATAGGCCTTTGTCTATAAATATAAGGTTAATTGTACTTCTAGCGGTGCCTTATTACCATATAATTGCTTCTAGGGGGGTGGCTAGCTTAAGGCCCTAGATATCTATGGCTCTTAATAGGCACTCTGCCTATTATTTAGCAGCAACATAGATACCTCCCTACTATAAGTAGTAGAGGTTTATGTCTCCTAATAGAATAGACTCTATGCCTTTAGTTTCCAGTAAGCTTATTACTAATATAATATTCTCTATTTATAGGACGCCTTTGACCCTAGGGTTATATACATTAATAATTTATACCGGTCCCCTATATGTCTAGATTGTTATAACTGCAATATTTAGGTTGATTGCCTACTATAACTATAAGGACAGGCTAATAGCCTTACTAATTATAAAGCACACGCGTATAGCTGCTTTTGGTTCATACAGGAGCTAAAATCCTTAGGGGCAGTATATTAATTATATATAGATATTATAATACGGCTCTTATATAGCAAGGATATAGTATTTCTCTAGGTCTAGACTATCTAGTAGGGGCCTTGCGAGACGGTAGTTTATATTGCCGCAGTTATACTGTATAATGGATAGGTGGCGGACCCCTAGTAAGGGTCCTTTATCTCTCCTTTATTCCTCGCTTCTTCTATTTCCACTTTCTCTAGGATATTTAGAACTTCTGTCTCTTATATCTACACCCTAGTCGCTACTTATTTTATATAGAGCTTTCTATTCCCGTGTCTTGTGTTCCTACTAGCGCTTCTATATCTAAATCTGTTATTGTCTCCGGTTCTTCCCCTAATCTTACTAGTTAACTGTATGCCCTTTATAGGTCAGCTATAAATATCATATTTGCCGCGTTAAGTCTAATTCTTAATTGTCCTGGTCTTGAGCTTGCTATAAATGTCTATAGGGGTCTTCCTACGGGGCGTCCTCTCCCTTGTATACCCTGTAACCCTTGTGTCCCCTATAACCCTTATGTCCCTATTCGGTCTGGTGATATTGCGCGGCGCCACTTTTAGCCCATTAAGGCTTGGGATAGCTGGCCTAGCCCCCTATTACTAAAGGTAGGAAACGCTAGGAAGGTACCTACGTCCCCCTAGCTTATTGCCTATTGTTTCCATTTATATAACCTAACGTGTAGTTGTTCCCGTAGCTGTTAAGCCCTTGCCTTCCGTCTTCTGTATTTAATGCAGTCTTCTCTCTCCCACGCCTTGTATATGCTTTGGTGGCAGTTTGCGCATTTTATTTAGTCTTAGTTTAAGCAGTGTCTTATATTATAGGGGCCTGTATAGTGGCCACAGCATACCTGTGCTGCGTATATGGTTTGGGTGTGTCCCTATTGTATGTAGCAATAGCATCGTTCTAGGCGTAGTCTATAGTTGTAGAGTCTTGTGTTGTATATAAGGCCATTTATAATTATTTCTTTTTAGATAAGGAGTTTTTGCATTCCTGGTGTATATATACTAACGATAAGGGAGCTATGCGTTTATCTAGCGTCTCCCTAGCGAGTCTCTGGCGACCTTTATGTTCTCTTATTATTCTTGTTATATACTTGGTTTACATTTTCCTATTAAAGCCATTAGATTTGGGTGATCTTAAGTCCTAGAATAAGGTGTTCCGTTTATCTTACTATCTCCTATATAATTGCTGTATTATCTACCTAGCGTCCCTTTTCTACCCTAAGGCTTATAGGAATCGCTAGGACTTTAACTAAGTAATCCTTACGGAGTACTTTTATACTAATACGTTCACCTAGCCTATCCCCTGCCCTTATGGCTCGTTTCTTTGCCTATTAGTCCTTTAGGGTAACTCTAATGTCTCCGCTCCTAAGGTATCGGACTATAATAGCGTTATGGACCTCTTTATAAATCTCTATAAGGACTTCTATTTCTAATTATCCCCTAAGCCCCTCTACTTTTTCTGTGTTTAGTTGTATTGTAATTATATACCTAGTTATTGTTTTATAGGGGGTGGGTTCCCTGTGCTATAGAAGCGCAGCTATAGCGGCCCAGGTACAGTTCGCCAGTAAAGAGGAGTTTTATTTATTTTTAATTTTGCTTAGCTATTAGAGGATTTAATTAAGGGTTTGCTAAAGAGGCGCCTAAGGTTTACTAGACTGGCGGAGCTATTCTACTAGCTGCGTTAGTTTGTTATAGCTAATAGTTACTCCCCTATAATTCTAGATACTAGACGCGTCTAATAGGCTTTATATTTTGTTAGATGCTTTCTTAATAGAGGTATTTCCGCTTTGTGGTATGGTATTCGCCCGTCTTTGTTGTGGAGGGCTATTGCTAGGCGTGGTTCTGGCGGTCGCGCGCGAGTGCGAACTACTGTTGTTCGACGTGTGCCTCCCCTGCGATGTATGCATCTTAGGGGGATTCTCTGGGTGATTTTCAGGGTTCTTTTGGTTGGTTTTGGTCTTTTTGGGCCGGGTGCAGCAAGAGCTCCTTAATTTTCGCCGGTCTTTCCCTTCCTAGCCGCTCATGGATGATATTGTTTAGTTAGATATATATAATATCTCCATATAGAGGCCTATAAAGTCACTTAATTATAAGAACCTCGGTCTCTACTAGATTAAATAAGTTATTAATAGGGGATCCGTATATAAACTAGAGCTTCTGCCTGCCTTAGCTAGCTGCGGAGTGTGGCCTATATTCTACCTATAGCTACTATACCTTTACTAACCTAACCCTCTACTAGGATAAATATAGCCTAAACCCCCACTAGTACTAATCTAAGATAAGAATAAAGATAAGAACTATAAGGAGTAGACTGTTAAATAAATTATTAACTCTAAATACTTTGGTAAAGGTAGAGGACAGCAGCTCTACTATAAAGCCACCTATATAGGATTCGACATAGATTAGCCAGAATAGTAACTATAGGAAGACTTTAAGAATGTAAAGGACCTAATTAGCGATTTTTACTACGCAAACCCACAGAAACTGGGCCTAAGTAGAGATTTTGTGCCTAATCCTCTATGGGAGCCCTTATAGAGTTAAACCGTTATACATCGCTATATAGGGGTAGATTACCGCAGATTACCGCAAAGTGCAATTATATAACTAAAAAACTTTAAGATGTCTAGGAACTTTAACCAGTGGTTAAAGTTGTCTAATTAGTCAGATTTTAGACGCTAAGGAGAAACCAGCTAATTAGGATTTTCCATCCCTAGGATAGAAAATCGCTATTAGCTCGCCTACTACTAGCGCCTTAACAACCCCCCTTATACCTTACTAATAACCCCCAAGTCCTAAGTCAGAAGCATCTGTATAAGCCCATTACACCTATAACAATATTTCTTCTTCTTCTCTATACCCTAAGCGTTCCCCCTATATATATATAGTAACCACAGCGTTACCAGAGCTCCGCCTTAATAGGAGGGGGGGTAGTATTATAGAACCCGACCGTAGGGGCCTCTATAGGAGAGCCCCGTGCTCTTGTATATACCTTATGTATAGCTTATATCAGCTACGCGTGGGTATATTACCTCCTTACGCCCTTAACCCTTATAATTGATCGCGTAATGTCTTATAGACTCCTTGAATACATACATTTAGCTGCTATTGACCCCGTCCTGTAATACTAACTAAGTTTAATTTTAAGATTAAATATAAGCTAGGTAAAGCAAACCCTACTAATACACTATCCTAGCGCCTAAATTATACTAAAGGCTTTAAAGATGGTAGTAAGAGGATAGTCTTTAATACCATACTACCTATATTATAGCAAAAGTTATAAGTTATAGGCCTTGTAGGTGGCCTTAGTGCTATTATACTAAACTAGTAAGTAGTATGCATGCAGTATATAAGTAACCCTTGCAAATATGGCACTAGTGGACTAGGGTGTCCTACTATTCTCTCTAAGACCTCCTTAACCGGCCTAATGGCGTTTAACCCTAGGGAAGATCCCTTAGTTTAGGTGACGGTCCCCTATAATAACCCGGCGAGTCACCTATATATTATATATTACTTTGCTAGCACCAACTTTATACAGAGTCTCATGCCATAGTAAAAGGTAGTAGTAGCTGTCTTAGCCAAAACGGCGTTTATAAAATACCCCCTTAAGTTACTAGTTAATTTTATTTATAGAGTATAAGAAAGGGACGCCTTTATACGCTCTATATGTAATTAGTTAACCTAGGGATAAGTTCCTACTAGTAATAAGGACTATACCCTTAATAATTAAGAACTCCTAAGGTAAAATAATAAAGTCTAGGTGCTAAATTGTATACTACTATAATAGAAGATCCTTAAGCGGAATTATAACAATCCTATAGGTGGCTACTATAGATTTAACTATACCTACGAGGTAATTGCGCAGAAGTATGCTTAGAATGGTCTTACTAAAGATCTCTATAAATACCTAGATAACTACAATGCCTACTAACGCTATAAATCGCGCCGCTATAAACCCTATAGTAAACTATAGCCTCTCTAGGTCCCCATCCAAGCCTAGTAATATTATTTACTTAACTTTATTACGGATCTCCCTAAGTCTAAGACTCCTAATAGTATAGAGTGCAACTCCATTCTTATCCTTATAGACCGTTTTATAAAGCTAGTGCGCTACTATTTAGTGCGTAAGATAATTAATACTATATAACTTGCAGAACTCTTATTTAAAGTCTTTATATAAATAGGGCCCCTAGATAATATTATCTTTAATAGGGGTAGCGGGTTTATAAGCAAGTATTAGAGTACTATATGCTACTATCTCCGCGTTTAGTATAAGCTTAGCATTCTATTTATAGATAGTTAGTTAGATAGAACGCTAAAACTAGGAGCTTAAGGTATACTTACGTATATTTATAAGCTAGGAACAGTCTAATTAGGACTCCCTACTTAATAAAGCAGCCTTTACCTATAGCTCTAAGGTTTATACTATAACGAAGTGTTCCCCTATTAAGCTTACCTATGGCCAGCTGCTAAATATCCTAGACAGAGTCCTAAACGGTGTCTAAGACGCCTAGTAAGGTAGGGAGGGGTCTAAGTTAATAAATGTCAAACTTATAGAGATATATCTATAACGCCTGCGCCTTATATATAAGGTAGCGGCGGCGTTAATAATGTACGCCTAACAGCTTTAGGTAAAATACTATAATTATTACTATCTGGCTAAGCATTTCGCCGTTAGTAAATAAGTCCTACTCTCTTCTAAGAATATCTATATAAAACGCCCCTATAAAAAACTTAATAGCAAGTTTATAGGACCGTTTTAAATCCTAGAGTGTATAGGGTAGTTGTAACGGAACCTTGTAGCAAGAACTACGGTGGGTCCTGTTATTGGGCCGGGTATATAGATATAAACAGGTCAACAACGTAATAACAACTAGTGGAGTAGTTGCCTAACAGATTAACTCCAATTATATTCTAAGATTTACTACAAAGAGAGAACTATCTGGGTAGGGACTGTGGTCCTTTAAATATATAACTATACGCCTAAGAAATCCCTTCGCTCCGTAAGGTACGTGTGCTCTATTTGCTTTGTTATGGATTATATAGATTATATAGATTGTATAGATTACATCACGTAACCTTAGCTACCATTCCTTATTATATAGTTCTACCGGATTTATCCTAGACTGTGCCTATATTAACTAACTAGCTTCTGCCGACTCCTCTCTAAGTAGTTATAATATTGTACTTAAGCTATCTATAATACCATCTCCCTCCTCTTTATCTTTATCCTTAAAGATTCCTAATATCTAAGTTATTTATTAGAGGTGTGATGTCCGTCTAATTAATTTGGTTAATATCCTTACTTATTATACCTAAAGCACCTTCTTTTTCTTCTACAGCTCGTCGGTCTCGTACCGTTACTGCAATATTATTCCTTGGTGGGATAATGCCATCTCTATATTTTTAGTGTGCAAAAGAGGGGTTGGTTTATGTCGCGCTAGTAAGTTCTTTATCTTAATAACCTTTCTTTTACTCGGAGTACACTAAAGCAAATATTTAATTATCCTGTAACGTTCGCTTTATCCCTAACGCTAAGTATACGCGTCCTATAACTCTTAATAGTCGTTGGGTTCCTTAAGTAACTTATTATAGGGTCTTATATTTAATCTGCCGCTAAGAAGCTTAATAGTAAGCTAGCCTCTGCGCTGCTTAAGGTTTAACGTGTCTTAGAAGAGTCTATATATATCCTTAAAGCCTAGCGTCTAGCTTACGCTCGTCTTTAACACCTTAAATATGTCTGCGAGAAGGTTTATTCTAAGGGGTAGAAACTTATTTAATAGGGTCTGTCTAAGCTGGGTAATAAAAGAATAGATTTTCCTCCTATAAGGGAAACAACTCTAAGTAGCTTAGCAATTGCTCCTCTTAGGTCCCCCTTAGGTAACTTATTCTTTGGCGATTTTTCTTTATTAATGCTGCCTAACCTGCTTTCTTTTAACACTCCTATACCTTTCCTATAGCGTTCTTTAGGTTGCTTAGTGGTTCCTAGGTAGTCTTACTATAGCCTATCTACTTTACTTTATACTATATTTTGTTATCTATGTCCTTATAACTAATAATCTTCAAAACTTGCTATTTATCCTCCTCTTGCCCTCTATATATATCTGCCTTATAAACTGGTGGTTTAACACTCCCGTATGCTGGCTCTAGTATTATAATATACTATATAGGGTAAATTCTTATCTTGGCTGGTAGGTTTAGTTTATATATAACCAACGAAATTCTTTATATGATTTTAAAAGGTCCTAGTCTAATATAGTCCAACTTCTTGCTTAGTTGTTAACTCTTAAAAATTTTATATAGTAGCTATACTTTATCTCCCTCCTTAAGATCTGGTCCCTTAGATCTTTTAGCGTTATAATACCTTTTTATTCGCTCTTATACTAGTTTAGCTGTTTCTTTAAGGTCTATATAAAGGTTTATTAAAGTCTCTATTCTTTCTTTAGCTGTGCTACTTATTCTCTTTGCTTAATATGGCGATAACAATAATCTTAGCTCATACCCGTAATTTGCCTTAAATGGTAATGTTCCCATTCCTTTTTATAGTGTTGCATTATATATAAACTATGTAACTAGTAATAATAATACCTAATTGTTCTATGCGTAATTAATATAGTGCCTTAGATACTGTTCTAGTGTCTAGTTTAGTCTTTCTATTTATCCATCTATCTGCGGATAATACACCGTTAAGGTTACTGCGCGAACTCCTTATTCCGCTAAAAAATACCTCTTAAAATGCTGCTATAAATCTTAGATCTCTATCTAATATAATCTTACTTAGTGCTCTATATCTTATAAACACTTCCTTAATATAGATTTTAGCAATATTTTCTACTAATATTTCTTCTGTGCACGCTATAAAGTATCCCTACTTTGTAAGCTTATCTACTATTACTAAAATCGCATCGTGATCTTGTTTTATAGTAGGATCTTTTAACTTTGGTAACTTAATAATAAAGTCCTATAATATAACTTCCTATAGTCTTTCTGGTGTTTTAATAGGTTATAGCCCTCTATATGGCTTATGCCTTGTTGGTTTATTTCTCTGGTAATCTAGATATTCTTTTATAACTTATCTCGCTAGTCCCTAGACTCCTTAAATAATATACTCCTCTTAAAGTTTTAACACTAAGCCTATAGCTCCGTTGTGTTCTTAAGTTAGTCCCTTATAGAATAACTTAATAAACTTCTTTATAATGGATTTTGGAATATAGGTTGCTTCTCTATTTTTATACTATTCTATATCTAGATCCTCTGCCTGTGCTTTTTAGATCTTCTGTGTCTAATTACTTTCTAATAATTTGTAGATCTGGCTTTCTTTTATTGCTGCTATTTTAGGATAATTATACCTAACTAACCCGTCTTAATCCCTTTGTAGTAAAGCCCCTAATGGCTTTTTATTACTTTATAGTTTAGCTTTTCTACTTAGAGTATCTACTTATGTATTATTTGTACCCTTAGTATACTGAATTTTAAAATAGTATTTTATAAGCATTTCCGCCTATCTAACCTATTTTTGGTTGAGTTCCTTTGTTATTAGGAATCCTATAAGGTTCTTATAGTTCGTCTTAACTATAAATAGTTTCTCTATACCTTATAAGAATGCTCTTTATTCCTTTAACGCTGTAACTATACCTAATAACTTCTTATTATAGATATTATAGTTTAGTTCTAGTAGTGTTATCTTTTAACTATAGTATACTACTAGATGCTATGTGTCCTAATACTTCTATAGTAAATATACTCATAGTGCGAAGTCTAATATATCTGTCTTAATAACCGTTTCTAACCCTAGTTAATAGATCCTAAGGATTGGTTCCTAGGTAAACAACTCTTTAAGTTCTTAGAATAGCTTCTTCTACTTACTACCCTAGACCTATAGTTCCTCCTTTTTTATTAACCTTGTAAATGGCTTAATGCTCTTTAACTATTGCGCTATAAACCTCCTATAGTAATTGCAAACCCTTAGAAACAATTTTAACTGCGTAATATTCTCTAGTTCTTACTAACTAACTATAGCTTCTACTTTCTTTAGGTCCATGCTAATTCTTCCTAGTTTAATAATAAATCCTATAAAATTGGTCTTTTATATAAAGAACTTGTATTTCTTAATTACTACTAGCATCTATTCTTCCTATAGTCTCTTTAAGACCTATTTAATATATTCTCTATATTCTTTCTTACTTTCTAAGTAGATAATAATATTGTTAAGGTATACTATAATAAACTTATTAAGGTGTTCTTCTAACACACTATTAATTCGTTTTTAGAACATTGCTAGTATATTTATAAGCCCGAATTATATAACTAATAGTTTATATAGTCCTTCCTTTAACCTAAAAGCTACCTTCTATTTGTCGCCTTCCTTAATCCTAATCTAATAGTATACCTACCTTAGATCTATCTTTATAAAGATCTTTGCGTTGCCTATCCTATTTTAGATTTTGCTAATTAAGGGTAAAGGATACCTATCCTTTCTAGTAATGCTGTTTAACTATCTGTAGTCTATATACATTTTAAGTTTTCCATTTTTCTTTGGGATAAATAGTACTGGATATCCTGCTAATAACTACAACGGTCTAATATATCCCTTTTATAAGTTCTCCTAGACAAACTCCTTAAGTGCCACTAACTCTGTTTTAGTAAGCTTATAGATTAGAAAGAACTTTAGACTAGTTCCCTCTTCTAACTCTATCTTATAGTCCTATACTATATGCTTTAACAGCTTTTCACTTTCTAGTAACCATAACTTTTTGCCATACTTATAGTATCTCTTTGGTATATAACTTAAGCCTCACTTAGTCTCTTCGTACGTTGCTTTAACTTAGTACTATACTAACTTGGTTTACTATCACACCTTATATTATTAAGTATCTTTAATATTAACCTAACCTGTAACCTAATTAACCTTTAGATTATATTCCTGTAACTAAGGTATTCCTAATATCGCCTTATCTTTTCCTAATGGTAAGATATTGAAAGACATTCTAACTAGTCTCCCTTTAATAGTTAACTAAATAGGTCCTATTTTAAGACTAATAATACCTCCTCTATAGACTATCTAATCTCCTAAAATTGTTATAAGCGGATATAGGTATTTCTTTTATCTGTATAGTAACCCTATCCTCTCTACTATTATTAGTAATATATGGTTTCTTATTACTCTACTATCTATTAATGCTTTAAACTGCTAATCTTGCCACTTAACTTATAAGTTTAGGTATTATCCTTAAATTTCTTTAAGGGTTTAAGGCTCTACTACTAGTTCCCTCTAGTTCTATAGGCCTCCCCTTTTCCTAACTATTGGCTGCTAGATCCTGCTTATACTTAGTCCACTCTTAGCTAATACTTAGTTCATTTCTTTTCCTCTACGTGCTATAGATAAGTATTCTCTAGGAACTCCCACTACTATTATCTGTCTAGGCATTCTTCCGTAAGGAATCTCCTAGGTTAAAGTATTAGGTCCCCTTAACTCTATACTTTTACTGGGTACTATTTATATATATACTTAGCATCTCTAAACCGCTTTTCTTCTGGTGCCTAATATATTCTTATAGGGTATTTCCGGTTCTTGTCTTTTGGTGCCCTATATATATTATATATATTATCTACACAAGCTATCCACGATAGTGTATAATGCGCTAGGTGACTTGGGTTAACTCTTAGCTTATCTTTATCCTTAAGTTTAAATCTATACCTAGTTAACCTAATCACTGGTATCTCTGCTGCGGGTATTAAGATTTATTGTTTACTTCTTTAGTCCCTAGATCCCTCTTCTAGGTTTCTTAATATTATAATTAGTGCTCCTTTAATGTAATTTATGCGTTTTTCCATAATAGGTTAGTTTTAAATAACTTTTTTATTTAGCTATATGTAAAAATATTCCTATTTATTGTTATGTCGTTGCCTATACCACTTTCTATATAACTGGTTTAGTGTGTATGGTCTATCTATAAGAAAGTACCTTATTATTGCTGCATTATAATATCCTTTAGTGTGTCTTTCTTTAAACCTAACTAGAATATCTAGATCCTCTTCTTATTCCAGTTTGTCTAACTACTTTGCTCTAGGTATCCCTGCACTAGGCCTATTAGTAACTCTTTATATAGGTGCTCTGTCTCTTATATAACCTAGTATGGCTGACCTCTTGTCTAGCTTTTGCTCTTGCTATACAATAATTCTTTGTCTAAACTTATCTATAGTTTCCTGTTTTCTACGTCTTATAGCTGGATTCTTAAAGTCGTCTTGCTTTTTAATTTTAGTATCGACTTTTTAATCTTTAGGCTAAACACTATGTTTACCTAGAATTGCTATAGTCCTTATTTGTTTCTTAAAATCTTGGCTTCCTATTAATGTTCTTATTTATTCCCTAAACTTGTGGTTTTTAAACTTGCATCCTATACTTATTTGTTTATTACTAAACTAAGTTACTGCTCTTTCCTATTAGTTTTTATTTGTTATGGGTTCTTAAGCTGTTCTTATTACGTCCTATAAGTCTAGAGCCTTTCTTATCTCTTTATGAGAATCTTGGACCTATAGCCTTTTGCCTTTTATAAGTGGTAAGCTAGCACTAGTAATTATCTACTTACTTAATTGTCTCTAAATATTACTCCTTCCGTCTTATAAAGCGATGGATGCCGTATCTAATAGTATTATAATACCCGTTACTAATCCGCATTCTATAGTGGTTTTAGTTTCTGCTTCTGTTGCGTTATTAAGGTATAAGTGTTCCTAGTTAGCCTTCCTTTCTTCCTTATTGCTGTTAATTAATAAGTACTTTAACTCTATTATTATTGTTGCTAATTTTTATCTATATATTGCTTTAACATTTTAATCTAGCTTATAGAGTTTATTTTATTTTTTATTTAACTTTTTGGTTCCTTTAAGTCCTCTAGACTCTAGCTCTTACGGCTAATAGCTTGCGCTATACTTAGCGTCTTTATAAATTTGGCATGCATTATTATAATAAAACGCGAAGTATTTAACTAAATACTCCTTAGTCCCGCGTAACATCTCTATATCCGCGTTATTGTACTCTAACGTCCTAGTGCCCTTTACCGCGTAGTTACTCTGACCACCTCTACAGTCTTTAGTGAAATAACCTTATTTTCCGCAATTTATATAAGCTCTATCTTTAAACTATTTTTCTTATTATGGAGTCCGCCTAAACGTTTTCTGCTGCTGAGATCCCTAGTTTGGCCTCTGCTCTTTAGTCCTATAATTACTTAATTCTTAACCTCTGGGTTTCCATGGTTTCTTTATCCATCTTTTAGATTCTTTGGTACCGCTTAGGTCTACTAGCTCTGCGCCATTCCATAGTTTTTGGCTCTATGTTTGCTAATACATGCTCTGCGCCTTATATAACTATAGAACTCTATCTTGCCCTTTCTTAGCTTGTTCCCTTTAATAGATCCTATTATTAATCTTTATTAACTGATTTATTAACTCCTTTAGAGTATCCGTATCTTCTATTAGGATAATTGCGTCCTAGACTTTAGCCTTAAGTCTTTATTTATATTGTGCCATAAGCGCCCTATTATTCCATTTAACCTATGTGGCTAGCGTTTAAAACTGCGTTATATACTTAATTGCTAAAGTGCATTATACTAAGTTCTAAAGCTTTTGTTCTGCTATAGTTGTTGCTTTTAGGTCTCTAAATATCTGTGTTAACCGTTCCGCAAACCCGTTCTAACTGGTAAACACATACCGTACGTCCTAGTTAGTAGTTATTATGCCATTGGCCTGTATTTCCGTAAGATACGGTTTAAACCACTTAAGTGCTCTTCCTAATAGAAACAATCCTACGTAGGCCACTTAATCTAATAAGGTTGCTAACTTCGCTCCTTCTTATATAACCTTAAAGTGTATTTACGTAAGAAACCCTTTAAGCTTTAACTTTTCTTCTAAGAACTGTTTAATTAAAGGTAGCCTAACCTTTACTGCTCTAATTCTATTAATGCGTTCTTTAAGTATCCTGCTATTATCTTATAAGTAATTAACTATTTCCTATAACTAACCTTGCGTAATTAACTGAGAATCCGCCTCTATTATACTAGTATCTCCTTCTATACCTAAGGTCGTAGCTGCCGTTAATGGCGTCGTGACTAGTGCTTTGGGTGGCATGTTATTTAACTTTATTTAATACTGTAACCATAGTAGTAAATGTGTAACGGAACCTTGTAGTAAGAACTATGGTGGGTCCTATTATTAGGCTGGGTATATAGATATAAACAGGTTAATAATATAATAATAACTGGTGGAGTAGTTGTCTAACAGATTAACTCTAATTGTATTCTAAGATTTACTATAAAGAGAGAACTATCTGGGTAGGGACTGTGGTCCTTTAAATATATAACTATACGCCTAAGAAATCCCTTCGCTCCGTAAGGTACGTGTGCTCTGTCTACTCCGTTATGGATTATATAGATTATATAGATTATATAGATTACATTACGTGACCTCGGCTACTATTCCTTGTTATATGGTTCTACTGGATCCATCCTAGACCGTGCCTATATCAACTAACTAGCTTCCGCCGACTCCTCTCCAAGTAGTCGTAACATCGTACTTAAGCTGTCCGTAATAGTAGTAAGTATATAAGCTAGAGCTTCTACCTACTATAGCATAGCTTTACCTAGTCTTTTATGTCTCCTTACTAGAGCCTTATAGGTTACGCCCTAGGTTTTAACCCCTAGCAGTAAAAGAGCTTAAGGAAGGCAGCTAGGAAGTAGAAGTAATTATCGCCCACTAAAATTACGCTAGATAACTATAGTACCTTATTAAATGGCTAGGATAGCTAAATAAGTATAATAAATGGAAATATGAGATAGAACTTAAGAATTGTTAATAACTGCTAGACGAGTACTGTAAGCGGAATACCCTAGCCTTACAGCTAAAGCGCAGGCGAAAAGTAAGCGTTGCTACTAAAATATAACCTACACTAAAGCGGAGCAAAGGACGTCCTAAGGAATTAAAGAATAAGTAACACTTATAATAAGAACTGCGGTATATATATAGGGTAAAGCGCGATTTATTAATATCCTATATAAGCCACACTTTAACGTAACCTAGCTATGCTAGCAACTCGCAGGCAACTTATAGGCGAAGCTATAACGTACGCTAATAAAGCTTAATTTAGAAAGCACCCTTCCTAGACCTAGTCTGTTACTCTATACTAGCTTAGTAGATTATTATATTAGAGAATAGGTCTACTTAACTAGGGTCTAAAACCTACTAGTAACCCACTAATAGTAACCTATACTAATAACTTATATACTATTCTATGCATATACTATGCAGATAATGTATAAGGTTAAAGTATAGGTTAGCGGCGGATTTAACAGGTATATAGCCTTACCGTCTATAAATCTGGCTATATATAAGTAATTTATAACCTACCCGCGAAGTATACATAGCGCTATACCAGTATAGCGTAAGGCTAAAGTATGGGGTTAGCGGTAGATTTAATAGGTATACTGCCTTACTACCTATAAGTCTAGCTATATATAAATAACCTATGACTTACCTATAAGGTACTAGCAACCTGCCTATATAAGCAATCTTTTAGAATATTTTTAATGGTCTACTAAATTTAGGCAAGCCCTGTGACGGTGCTGGGGCACCGTCCCCTGCAGCCGGCTTGGCGCAATATCCGGAGTTCGCCCGTACCGTGTATATTACCCCCTAGAGCCTCCTTTTCTCTTCTTCTTCTTCTCCTCAGCTTAGTATTCTTGTATGGTAGCAATCTACAAGCTTCGGTTCAGAAGCATTTGTACGAGCCCGTCACAAGCCCTAAATAGACTAATTAGGATTTTCTATCCTAGGGATAGAAAATCACTACTGGCTTAGTTAAATATAGAGAGTCTTAGCAAGGTAAATCTAACTAATTAAACAACTTTAACCGGCGGTTAAAGTTCCTTAACATCCTTACGCCGCGTATATATACTACCTATCTCTCTATACGCAAAATTAAGACGTTCTTTCCCCTCTAATTTTTTTTTCCTTATTAAGGTTTTTATAGGGTTTTATTAAGGCTTAAGTATATAAAGAATTGGGGACAATCCTTTTTAAAGGAAGGGGGGGCATTATTAGGTAAAACCTAAGTAGATAGTTATATAGTCGCAAGGTATAGGCGACCCTGGGGCAACCTAGGGATGACTTGCCCATAAGGTATATACGCTATATATGCCTAGGGAAAACCCTTTCTTACCTCGTATATAGACTCCTCCTTTTCCCTTAAGGATTTGTCTGTCTATATAATATACCCTATTATTCTATTATTAGACTCCCTATCCACATCCTTACCTTATACCTAATTTCATTACTTTAAGATCTTACTAACCCGCTAGCTAGTATACTATTATATTATATTGTACTAGATTAAAAATATTTACTTTTTAGAATTAATTTAGTATCTGTATAGAAGTCTCATTAAATATATTCCTACTTATAATATAATTTGCCACTAGGTTATAGATAAGTTTTAAAAGTAAAAGTGTTAACTATAAGAAGACTTATAAGAAGCTTAATTAAATATCTACCTATCTTTTAACCTCTAGATATTACCAAACTACTACGCTATTATTATAATTATTGCCTATTATATTAATAAGAGCGGAGCTTAATAAATAAAGCTTTTTACTTTATAGCGGCTTAAAGGTAAATATACTAGTATAAACTAAGCTTAGATTATCCTTAATATGATTAGTAAGTATAAAATTAGTAGTAGAATTATGTACTTTATGTTTAATAACACGTTAAGTAATAATATAGCTATTAACTTAATTCTTAAAACTCTGTATTTAAGGATATTAAAAAGATAGTAAAAGCAATATTAATTACACTGCCTAGGCTATATAGTTGACCTCTATATATATAGGTATTCCTTTTAGGTAAAAAGGTAGGCACTATATTATAGGAGCTTAAGCTAGCTTATAGTAGATATAACTTTAAGTTAATTATAAAGATCTAGAGGTAGTAGTGAGCTTTTAGTTATTTATATAATATTATTAAATATATTAGGATATTACCCTAGCGCCATAAAGAATTCTAAAATATTATAGTTAGTAGTAATTAGTTATTATTTAATAAGCTTAACGTGTTCCACCACCGAGTCGGACACTTCAAAATACACCAAAAACCCTAAATTTTACTTTTAAATATCTCAACCACTACTTAATAATATTTTCTAAAAATTTAAATATAAGCTTCTATATATCTATGCAAGTGCCTATTATAATATTAGAGCATAAAGTTTAGTAGTTGTTAAGATATTTAGAAACATCTCTACTTTTAGCCCCTAAACTCTATACTGTAATAACTATTAAGCTATACGCTCTAATATTATAATATATACTAAAATAGGCATATGAAAGCTTATATTTAAATTTTTAGAAAATATTATTAAGTAGTAGTTGAGATATTTAAAAGTAAAATTTAGGGTTTTTGGTGTATTTTGAAGTGTCCGACTCGGTGGTGTATCCGACTCGGTGGTGGAACACGTTAAGGTAAGTAATAAAATCTTAATATTAAGATTTAGTAATATTTACTATTTAATAACATTAAAGGCTAGGGGTTTAATTAGTAAGCTTATATCTAGGTTATAGTTATAATATTAAATTTCTTAAATTCTTTAGCTAATATCTCTATTAGCTTATTTAAAGTAATATAACATAATAGAACTTATGCTTTAGCTCTATTATATCCGCTGTTAATTATAAGTAATATATATAGTAATTTTATAAGACCTATAGGCCTAAATATAACAGCAGTATTAAGAATAACCGTTTTATATCCTATTACTAGTTTTTTTTTTTTTAAAAAGCTTTTATCTATCCTATAGCTATTCTATATAGCAACTATATATAGCTAAGGCTATAAGTATATTAGGAAAATTTTTACTTTTTTACCATTTTAACATTTCCTAATATTTCCCAGCATTTCCTAATATTTCCTAGCATTTCCTAGCATTTCCTAGCATTTCCCAGCATTTCCTAGCATTTAGCTACTAAGTGCTAACTATAAGATTACTAAGCATACATAAAAGTATAATTTTATAATTTTATTAATATTACTACACAAAGCTCTATATAAAGCTTTGTATAAAGCTCTATATAAAGCTCTACATAAGGCTTTGCACGAGGCTCTGTACAAAGCTCTACACGAAGCTTTGTATAAGGCTCTATATGAGGCTCTATACGAAGCTCTGCACGAAGCTCTATACGAAGCTTTATATAAAGCTCTATGTACAGAGGCTCTGCATTGGGTCCCCGCTATATTCCCGATTGCCTCTATATATGCCTCTGCTAAGTATACCCCTATATAGCCACCTTGTTTTTTTTTACCCTTCTTTCATTACATCCTCCCTATTTAGGGAGGCACCAGAATGGCAGCCAGCAGAGGACTGTTGCTAGAACTTAATGAACTGGATCTAAGGATAAAAGAATAAATAAATCTATGGAATCTAACTATAAGGAATATAGGCCTTAATATAGGCCTATATTGTACGGAAACTGAAGTGTCTGCTATAGAGACCAACTAAAATTGGAACAAAGGAAGTCTGCTTATATAAGCAGGAAACCTGTGTGGAGGACTCTTCTAGTACCCTTGTTATACCCCCTAGTACTCCACCAAAATAGAAGCAGGTCCTTCCTAAATTAGTGTTAAACTTGTTAATATATAAAAGAAATATCTCGTAATCCTCCGAGTGTACTATAGGTCCTACTTGACCTCTCCCTAAGCTGTAATTGATTACCCATTATAAGCTCTCTATTGTTCTATCCCTTAAGTTTAGTGTCTGGTGTATTAAATTGAGTCTAATTATATGGCTCTAGAGGTAGTCCTTTAATCGTCCTTGTCCACTAATGCTTTGATAGAGCATTTATGAATATATAGGCGAACGTAGGGGTGAGGTAGATGGCTTTTAAGGCTAGCCCCTTCCTTCCTATTCTATGGAGTATAGTATAATTAAGCCGTGGCTTTAATCGCGTGTGTATATTCGCCATATTATGTGTTCTAACTCTTCTGCTTATATTATGAGGGGTTTAGGTTGGTTTAGGCTTAGCCTCTTCTTTGTTAGTAAGGGGAGGTTAATTGGGCTATAGTGCGATATTATAATCACCAGAAGCACCCCCTAACCAAGAGTTACCCCCTAATAGTAAGGCCCTAGAGACCTTATCTGCCTCTTAAAATCTTCTAATGTTGTTTATAACTGGCTTATAGCTCAGTTCGTTGTCGGTAAGGGGAGGTTAATTAGGCTATGGTGCGATATTATAATCGCCTGCGGTACCCCCTAACTGCGAAGCCTGAGAGACCTTGTCTTCCTCCTATAGTAACGGAGAAGCCTTATCTCCTTCCTATAGTAACTAAGAGACCTCTTCTGTCTCCTAGAATCTTTTAATAATGTCTATAACTGGCTTACTACTTAGTTCATCATTAGTAAGTGAAGGTTGATTGGGCTGTAGTGTGATATTGTAATCGCCAGAGGCACCCCTTGACTATAAGGCCTAAGAGACCTTGTCTTTTTCCTACAAGGCCTAAGAAGCCTTGTATTCTTTCTATAGTAATAGAGAAGCCTCTTCTGTCTCCTATAAGGCCTGAGAGACCTCTAGTACAGTGTCCTTGGTAGGAAGTTCCTTAATAAGGCGCGGTCGTGCGGGATTGTCTAATAGGATAAATAAATTGAGACCGTTAATATATGGAATATAGGCTATTTCCGCCTGATCTTTAATGAGGTTAATTATATTATGGAGACCATTAAAGAAGGCACCCTTCTCCTGTAGAATACTAAGCGAGACGACATTTATAAAGAAGTTAGGACAGTGATATACTTTAGTAAATATAATTATATGGGCCGAGTGGTTAGTTTAGGTGACTATAAGCTCAACTAATTTAATGCTAATAGCCTTTATTAGGCCTCCTCCCGTCTAGATTTAGAGAGGTTTAATTTCCTTATACTGCACGAACTTCCTAATGTTGTTGTATATATAAATATTTAAGCAACTGTTGGCTATTTAGGAGTCCTTAATATTTATTTTTAAAGCTATAGCTGTTGGCCTAATAACCTATATAGCAAAGATTAAGCTAATTGCCAAATTGGTAGCTTAAGAGGATTAATTGGATGTTGCCTTAGAGGCCTTATTTATATTTAAGGCTGCTCTATTTTAATTACCTCCGCTGCTAGAGCGTTTGCTGGGCCTCCACCAGTTAGGCCTTAGGTGGGTATACTTTATCTAGCAGTAGTCCTTACTACCTTAATATCTTTTTTTATACTATCCGCACCTGTCTAGGGCATCCTCGGTAGGGCTCTAATTGCCTAATAAGGCACTGCGGTTATTAGGGCGGCTGGCTCCTTAACCTCTGCTGCAACTATTACCGCGTCCTTAACTAGGCTGCTCCTAATTAAATAAGGTGAAGCTATTAGCTAGCTCCTTCTGCTAAGCCTTATTAGTAAGGTTAGCGATTAATTAAAGTAGTAAAATTATATATCTATTACGGATCTTATTATGTTAGATCTAAGCCTATATAGGGAAGTGTTTGTTAACGGCGTTAATAAATTGATAGTTAATGATCTTGTTATCTAGGGCAAGCTTTACCTACTTAACTCCTTAAACCGCTTCTTAATAACGGCTTAAGAAAGTAGTAATTGCTTAGTCCAATTAATATTAGAGCTTAATAAAAGTCTCCTATACGTTGGCCTTATAGATTAAGCCATAGGCCTTAAATAACTGCTTAAGGTAATTAATATAGTCCTTTGCCATCTACTTATGCTCTAAGGTAATAAGGATCTTATTGTTAATTATACCAAGGATAACTAAATAGACTTTACCGTCATCCTTATTATACTATTTAAACTTCTTTTTATACTCATTGGAGAGAGCCTTATTGGCTAAGCGAATTAAATTATTTATATCCATAATAATTTAAGACCTCTTAAGGATCTCGTCTTGCTCCTCCTTGTTAGCGTCCTTTGGTACTTAATTAATAGATACCATAGGTTTTTCTTCCTAGAGCTTTAGGTAGGGTAGGGCTGTATCTTCTTAAATAATATGCAGAAGGCCCTTGCCACGTAGGTATGTACTGAGCTGTGTCCAATATTGGGGCTAATTTAAACCGTCTTTCTTAAGGCGTTGAATGCCTGGATAGTCTTTACCCATAGCAACGTGTAAATAAATAATTTTGACGCGTAAACAAAATGAATTTAATATGTAAATTTAATAATAAAAAATGACTTTATATGCAGGTGTGGTTACCTTTAATGCGGCCTATAGTAAGGCGTTAAATATAGAACAGTAAGATATAACTTAGCACGGGTATAGTAACCCTTTATGTAACCTATAGTAAGGTGTTAATCTTCTGAATTGTTAAATAGCTGGACTGTGGCGCTTAGTAGCAGCCTAGTGCTTATAACCTGATGAACTGGATCTGAGGATAAAAGAATAAATAAATCTATAGAATCTAACTATGAGGAATATAGGCCTTAATATAGGCCTATATTGTACGGAAACCGAAGTGTCTGTTACGGAAACCGACCAAAATCGGAACAAAGGAAGTCTGCTTATGTAAGCAGGAAACCCGTGTGGAGGACTCTTCTAGTACCCTCGTTAGAACTACACGACCGTTACCAGAACCAAACGACGACCGTTCGAACAACCAGCCAGCGAACACTATGAACGATTCAATCAATCGATCGATCGAATTGAACTAGAGCTTTGATATCGGCCCGTCACCAAATTAGAGCCTTTAATCGGGCCGACCCCTCTCTTAAATTGAATCAGATACTGACACAGGCAGGCAGGTAGGTAGGTAGGTAGGTAGGTAGAAGAGAACCGTCGTTGTGTTATATTAAATTATCTAAAATAATACAATTTATTTGGCTAGCTACTATTAAGTACGCGGGAAGAGCAACGCTTATCTATCGTTTAAAGTGAGCAAGATATACAGAATGCGCGAGAAGGGCATTATATATTAATTGCGCATTAAGTATAAAAAAAGCTTAATAGAATAAAGGCATTACTTGCGCAATTAGCTGCACTATGTTATTGGTTACTATCAAATGCAGCAGTATACCGCTCCTTAGTCGATACCATACGCTACACGTTGCAATGCGCGAAATGCGCATTTGGCCGCCAAATGCCGCCAAATACTGCAAAAATGCTGGTAAATTTTTTCCTGACGTATACTCTTTACCGCTAGTTTACTATTATAAATTAGCTTCTTAACTATACCTAAAACGCCTAAATAGATTTTAAATAATATTATATATAGTATAGGGACTATAATAAATATGCCTACTTAATGCTATTGTCTACGCGTTATAGGAGAAGTATAAAGAGTATTATAAGCTAGCTAATAATAACGCTGCTTACTATACTACTTAAGTCCTTCTACTAAATAAGAAGTAGTAGCAGTTTTATTAAAAATTTAATAATAATAAGGATAAGAAGTACTAGCTTACTAATAATCCTAAAAATTTAAAAGATTATAGTATTTAGGGCCTAGTAGAAGACCTTTAGCTAAAGAAGTGAATCTTCAAACCGGAAAAGTAACAGTCCGACGTCCAAGCGGGCTTAGACCGCCCAGGCCACGCGCGCTTAGGCCAAATCTCAACGTTGCCACCAAAGATAAGCCCCTTTCTCGGAAAAGTTAGCAAAATTCTATATACGGCTTAGTTGGTGCCTAGAAATACCTAGTACGCCTCAACATAAAATAGGGCACGGGGTTAGGCGTACGAGATAATATGCCATATTTTACGGATTTTCTGGGAAGAAAATACGCGTTTAGCCCCTTGACGGACGGTTACGATAGAACCTAGCGCCAGGTTTCCAAAGGTACGTAATTACTGGTAAAATTGGCTTGAAGCTTCTTCAAGACCGAAAAGTAACCGTCCGGTAACCGTCTGGTAAC